>CDZJ01027340.1_pt1 | contig 140024 bp, 127 predicted proteins | sample 557391 | NCBI WGS metagenome assembly CDZJ01 (sample SAMEA3182111, study PRJEB8094) | gut metagenome | biome: human; feature: gut; material: Stool; isolation source: human stools | place: Canada | collected 2013-05-07 | reverse complement strand
CCGGCGCTGACGGTGACCAGAGACATGGTCATCACCAGAGCCAGTACCAGAGAAAGGAACTTCTTCATTGGGTGTTTACCTCCTTTAAATTTCCGCCCTCCGCTCCCGTTTCTGTTTGGAGAGATACACTCCCCTAACATATAGGTAAGAAACGGTTCGGTAGAACGGGGCCCCAATACCTTCTTGATGTATTGGGGCCAAGTGACACCAAGAGAGGGGTATGGTAGGAGAATGCCATGCTATCACCCTATGTTCGGCATTCGTACAGGAGAGAAGACTCCTAATGGTAAGGATGCTATAAAGATACTAGGTGGAGTTAGGCCGCAAGGCTATCCTCCCTGGCAGGTTGTTCAGATTCCATGTGGTAAGTGTATCGGCTGCCGTCTTGCTTACTCGAAGGAATGGGCCAATCGTTGTATGTTGGAGCTTCAGTATCATGATAGCTCTTATTTTGTAACCTGGACTTATGATGATGCCCATGTACCTCAGACTTACAGTTCAGACCCTGAGACAGGAGAGGCGCTGCTTCCGCTTATGACTCTTTGTAAGCGTGATTGTCAACTCATGATGAAGAGACTACGGAAGAGGTTTTGTAATGACCGGATACGATTTTTCCTCGCTGGTGAATATGGGAGTACTACATTCCGTCCTCATTACCATGTTATTCTTTTTGGACTTCACCTCAACGATCTTGTACCTTATGGGAAAAATTTCAGAGGTGACATATTATATAATAGTCCGTCTCTGTCTGCTTGTTGGTGTGACCACTCTGGTGAGTCAATGGGTCATGTTGTGGTAGCTGAGGTTACTTACGAAAGCTGTGCTTATGTAGCCCGCTATACTGCTAAGAAGTATGGTGTGAATGATGGTGAGGCTTACGATCTTCTCGGCCTTGTCCGTCCGTTCACGTTGATGTCCCGTAAGCCTGGAATAGGTCGGCAGTATTTTGATGACCATCCGGAATGTATGGACTATGATTTTATCAATGTCGCTACCGGAGATGGTGGTAAAAAGTTTCGTCCCCCTCGTTATTACGAGAAACTTTATGATGACATTGACCCCCAATCTGCACATGAAAGGAAGGTGAAGGCTAGGGCTTCCGCTCTTGCGTCAGATCGGATACAGGAGCGGAAGACAAATCTTGATGAATATGACCGTCGCGCTTTGGCCGAGAGGATCAAAGCGGGCCAACTCAAGTCTTTAAGGAGGACATTATGAGAAAGCGTAGAAATAAGACTGTTGATTCTAAGGTTTTCCGGCGTACGGCCTCTAAGGCCAAGAAGATTAATATTGACCCGAAGATTTACCGTGGTGGCATTCGGCTATGAATTCTGATAAAGGTTACTTGTCCCATAAGGGTTTGCTGTCGAATTTTTACTCGATGATGAAAGCCCGTGGTTATCAGGTTTTTATCCATGCTCAGACTGATGAGCGCCTTGGTTCTGGTGCCGTTGTAACTGTTGTGGACCCTGTCGAGCAGGATATGTGCTTTGGTCGCTTTTATACTTGGGAAGAGCTACAACTTATTCATAAGAGCTATTCAATGTTTTGGAGGTATTTTTGATGAAATATCCGATGTATTCTATCCGTGATTCTAAGGTCGGTTTTATGACTCCGACCATCGACCAGAACGACGCTGCAGCTGCTCGTAACTTTGAGCACGCTGTGCATAATGTGGCTAGTCTGATGAACAGTCATCCCGCTGATTATGCCCTTTATAGGATTGGTGAGTTTGATACTGAGTCTGGAGCCGTGACTGGCTGTCTGCCGGAGCACGTGATTGATGCGGTAGGTGTTGTGAAATGATGCAGTTTGAAAATCAGTTTCGAGATCACAAGCGTTTCTTGACAGGCGTTGGCTCTCGTGAGAAAATTTCTTACGAGGCACGTTACAACCCCAAGGGCCAGCTCGAATTACATGAGAAAGGAAAAGAGGACTGGTACGGTTATATTCAGAGCCATAAGGACAGTGTCGATATTCATGTGCTCTTGGAGCGTTTCCAGCGTGGAGACGTTGACGTGCTGAACCGTGTCCAGGGATTTTATGGTGATATTACGTCTATGCCTAGCACTTTTGCCGACGCTCTTAATATTGTTCGGAGTAGTGAAGAGTTTTTCAATAGCCTCCCGGTTGAAGAGAGAGCTAAATTCAACCACAACTTCTCCGAATTCCTTGCGGCTTTTGATACGCCTGATAATTTGGCGCGTCTTTTCGGTGGTTCTGCTGGTGATGTTGTTTCTAGTGATAAACGCCCTGGGGTATCTGAGCCTGTAACTGAGCCTGCTAAGGAGGGTGATAAAGAATGAGCCGTAATGCTGAAAGTCGTTTTGCTATCAATCCTACTCGCATTGACATGAGCCGTTCGACTTTTGATCGGCCATTCTCTCATAAGACTACTTTCAATGTTGGCGATATTATTCCCTTCTATGTGGATGAAGTTCTTCCTGGCGATACGCATAAGATTAGGACTTCTAAAGTTGTTCGTATGCAGACACTGCTCACTCCTGTGATGGATAATATCTATCTGGATACTTACTATTTTTTTGTTCCCGATCGGATTGTCTGGAATCACTGGAAGCAGTTCATGGGTGAGAATACAGAGTCCGCATGGGTTCCTTCTACCGAGTATGAAGTGCCGCAGATTACTGCTCCGTCCGGAGGCTGGGCCGAAGGCACGATTGCTGATTACATGGGTGTTCCGACTAAGGTTGCTGGTCTTTCCGTGAATGCTCTTCCGTTCCGTGCCTATGCCCTTATTATGAATGAGTGGTTCCGTGATGAGAATCTCTGCGACCCTCTCAATATTCCTCTTGATGATGCGACCGTTCAGGGAGTCAATACCGGCACCTTTGTCACTGATGTGGCAAAAGGTGGTCTTCCGTATAAGGCTGCTAAGTATCATGATTACTTTACCAGCGCCCTGCCGGCTCCGCAGAAAGGCCCGGATGTGACTATCCCGGTTTCCTCTGGTGCTAATTTTCCTGTTTATGGTACAGGTGATGGGCTGTTTTTGTCTGATGGCTCTTATTCTCAACCTTGGTTGTCATCTTCTCCTCAGATTAATTTTTCTTTGAATACTGGTTATGTGCCTGTCGGTCGTGTTTCTGATGGTGATGTGAACAAAGTAGGGCAAGAGTTCAATGCAGATGCTGGGTTTTTTTCTGGTTCGAATAAAGGTAAGGTTTTAGGTGTAGCCACTAAAGACCAGATGTCTGCTTATTCGGGTGTGACTGGTGCTGGCCTTGTTGCCGTGAACGATGGTTCTGTTTCTGTTGCTACGATCAATCAGCTGCGTATGGCTTTCCAGATCCAGAAGCTTTATGAGAGAGACGCCCGTGGTGGTACCCGGTATATTGAGATCCTCAAATCTCATTTCGGTGTTACTTCTCCGGATGCTCGCTTGCAGCGGCCTGAGTATCTTGGTGGTAATCGTATTCCCATCACAATTAACCAGGTTGTTCAGAATTCTGGTACTATGTCCGGTGAGACTCCCCAGGGTACTACGACTGCTTATTCTCTGACTACTGATGTTCACCAGGAGTTTACGAAGTCCTTTGTGGAGCATGGCTTTATCATTGGCGTTATGGTTGCCCGGTACGATCATACTTATCAGCAGGGCTTGGAGCGTTTCTGGTCCCGTAGAGATCGCTTTGATTTTTATTGGCCTGTCTTTGCAAATATTGGTGAGCAAGCTATTCTCAATAAGGAGATTTACGTTATTGGTCAGGACTCCGATAATGAGGTTTTCGGTTATCAGGAAGCGTGGGCTGATTATCGGTATAAGCCCTCTCGTGTGTCTGGTGAGATGCGCAGCAATGCGAAAACGCCGCTTGATAGTTGGCATCTCGCGGATGATTATGACGCGCTGCCTACGTTGTCCGATAGCTGGATTAGAGAGGAGCCGAATAATGTGAATCGTGTTTTGGCGGTTACTTCTGAAGTCAGCAATCAACTTTTCTGTGATTTGTATATTCAGAATCGTACTACCCGGCCGATGCCTGTTTATAGTATCCCCGGCCTGATCGATCATCATTGATAAGAGGGGGAGCAGCTGCTCCCCCTTTTTTGAAAGGAGTTTTATATGCCTAATGGAGTTCAGATTTCCGATGCCCAGGCGGCCGCGATTGCCAGTGGTCAAAAAACAGCTGGTCAGGTTCGTAGAGAAGTTTCTCAAAATTCGGCTAAGGGTTCCGGTGTTCTTTCTGGAGGATTTTCTTCTGGTTCTATGCGTGATGCTATGTCTTATCTTACTGATCTGCGAGATTATAATAATTCTTGGTCCGCTGCTCAAGCTGATAAGGCTATGAGTTTCAATCGCGATGAAGCTGAGAAGAATCGTAAATGGCAGGAGTATATGTCTAGTACTGCTCACCAGCGTGAGGTGAAAGATTTGGTCGCTGCCGGTCTTAATCCTGTTTTGTCCGCTATGGGCGGTAGCGGCGCTCCTGTGACTTCCGGAGCTACGGCTAGTGGTTATTCTCCCTCTGCTGATACGAGCCTTTCTAGCGGTCTTGTCCAGTTATTTGGAGCACTTCTCAGCAGTCAGACGCAGCTTGCTAATAAGGCTCTGGATGCTCAAACTAATCTTTCTGTTGCTGATAAGTATACTGAGACTTCTAAGGCTGTTGCCCAGCTCCAGAGTCAGACTCAGCTCACTACTGCTAATATTTCTGCTTTGGCTTCTCGTTATGCTGCTGATGTTCATGCTGATGCTACTAAAGTGGCGGCGTCGATCTCTGCTGCCGCCCAGCGTTATGGCTATGATGTGATGTCTATGACGAATAAGCAGATCGCCGCTTTTAATGCTGATGTTAATAAGCAGTTACGGCAAATGGGCATTGATGCTCAGTTTGATTTGAAGGAGCAGTATCCCGACTCGCTTTGGAATGTTGCTTCTCAAATTTTGACAGGTACAACGGATACTAATTCAGCGAAGGAATTTTCGCGTAATGGTTTATTCGGTCAAGCTTGGGATTTCTTAACCAAAAATCCTTCTCAGCGTGTCTATACTGGCGGAAGAAGATAACGGAGCGTAAGCGGAGTTGTATACCGGAGGCCCGGGCAGAGACGAGAGTCAACGCCCGGGCCTTCGACGGCCTTCAATTAGGCCGATTAAAGATAAAATTTCTTTTTGTATATCTAAAAAATAATTTGGTAGCAATTTTGGTAGCACTCAATTTTGAAGAGTTCTACTCCCCAAACAAAAAAATTGAGAAAGTACTTGACAGGAGAGATACACTCCTCGCACAACGGCTTGCGGCGCTTGTGGGCCAGCGGTTTTCCGAACAACTTCGGTAGCATTTTGAGTTTTCATGCTACCAAACGGCTGCAAAGCTTGGAAACCCTGGAAAGTCTGGTAGCAAAATTAAAGATTTGGTAGCACCCAATTATGGAAATTTTTTGATGCATCAGATCAGCCGAGGATTGTGATGACATCCAATGCGCTTTTCGGTACCGCTCTTTCTCTGAATGATTTGGTCTGAAAGGCGGGCCCGCGCTTTCTTGAAACGGATGTCACATCGTTGAAAAATAAAAATACACAGGCATTCCGCCCCTCGCAGAGGTAGATTCCCTTTGTCCGGACTGCGGACTGAAAAGCGAAGGATGATTAAAAATGAGCGACAAATATAATCTGCTGATTTGATACATAAATGAAACCATTGGAATAGACAATGAACAAGAAATCTGATATAATTTTGCGCGGTAAAAGACTATTCTCGCGAGAGGAGCAATTTCATGAAGCGAAAAAAAACCGTGCCGGCAGAGGTGGTTCCAAAACCGGTGAATGATGCGGCGCCTGTGCCGGAGAAAGACCATCCGCTGTATGAACGCCTGTTTGTTGTGGGATTTGCGGTGCTGCTGTTTTTTGCCATGACGGTGCAGACGGTTCCCATGAGCCTGATTCTGGCGGCTGTGGCATTGGCGCTGTCCTTTGGCAGGGGGGGCTATGCACGGTTTCGCGGCCGCCTGGGAATCCCGGTCCTGGGGTTTCTGGCCTTTTTGATCCTCTGCGGGGCCGCCAGCCTGTATACGAGCTTCGGTGCCTACGCTTACGGAGAATATGCCAAGCTGCTGGCGTCCGGAGCCCTGGGCCTGCTGCTGTTGGCACGCGGACGGGAACAGAACGCCGGCGGACTCCTGTTCGGCTTCTCTGCCGTGTGCGGAGTGATCGGGCTTCTATGTATCGATGCCGGGTGCCGGGGACCGCTCTTTCGCGGCTTTGCCTCTTTTATGGCGGGGCTGGGGGATGCGGCTTATCAAAATCTGGATCAAGCGACCTATACGGGCGCCCGGTTTGACGGCATCTATAACGACGCAAACCTGACCGGAAGCCTGATGGCGCTGGCGGTCTTGGTGGGACTCTACCTGATCCGTACAGGACGGAAACCGTGGGAGCGATTTGCGGCCTGTTTTCTGACCGGACTGTCCGCAGTGGCCTTTTTTACCGCAATGAGCCGTGGTGCCATTCTCTGCTTTGGCGCGACAGTCCTCTGCTATCTGTTGTTTGTGGGAAAAGGGCAGCGGGGCCAGCTGTTCCTGCTCCTGTTTTTCACGGCGTTATCCATGGGCGCATTCGGTCTGCTGTCTATGACGCTGCTCTCCTCCGGCTCTGTTCTTGGGACATTGGCCGCGTTGCCATGCGGACTTGTGCTCTGGGGCCTGTATGAAGGTTTGGGCCAGAAGGCGGCAGAGGTTCTCAATGGACACCCCCGCCTGATCGCGGGGATTGCTACCGGTCTGGTGGTGCTCTGCGCTGCGGGAACGGTGGCCGCTTTTACGCTGACGGAGCCCTTCGTCTGCACGGAGGAAAATGTTCTTTACCGGGGCGCGGACGTCACCTCCGGGGAGACCTATACCATCACCGGCGACTGGGACAACGGCGATGAGATCACTCTGATGGCCTATGGCTCCACCCAGGCGCAGGAGATGGAAAACCGGACGGAGACTTATTACAGCGGACCGCTGTCCGAGGCCTCCTTTACCGTGCCGGAGGGGATTACCCGGGTACTCTTCCAGTTCCGGGGACCGGAGGGGACTCAGATCCGCTCTCTGTCCCTCTCCGACGGTACGAAGATCCCCACATCCTATACGCTGCTGCCGGAAAACCTGGTGAGCCGGTTCCAGAAGAATCTGTTTCAGGACCGCAGCTTCCTGCTGCGGGTGCAGTATCTCAAGGACGGCTGGACCCTGTTTACGCAATCACCGTTGACGGGGCACGGCCTGGGCGCTACGGAGGGTCTGCTGACCTCGGTGCAGCCCTTCTTCTACCAGTCCCTCTATCTGCATAACCATATCCTGCAGGTGATGGACGAGACGGGTCTGCTGGGTCTTGCGGCGTTCCTGGCGCTGATGCTGGGTGCGGCATGGCTGCTGGTGCGGCGGCTGCGGACACAGCAGGATGGTATGGCTGCGGTATTGCTTGCCTGCTGGGTGATGATGAATCTCCACGGGTTGATGGAGATCTCCTTCTCCGTGCGGATGTTCCAGTGTGCCGCGTTTTTCCTGGTCCTTATGAGTGTTGTCTCCTGTGGGGAGCCCGCGGAGGGGAGAAGCGGCGTGCGGATCCTCCGGGTCGTAGGGACCCTGGCCGCCGCACTCTGGCTGGTCGTTTCCTTTGCGATGCTTTTGGGCAGCCAGATGGCACAGGCGCAATTCAGGGACTTCGATACGACGGATATGACCCGGTCGGAATTCCTGGACAGCATGGAAAAGCTGGATCGGATGGACGCCTATACCGATCAGGATTATAAGGTCAACCGGATGGTCAATGCACTGCAGGAGGGGGGCAGCCTCAATCTGGGTGTGGCGTCCCGCTGTGCCCGGGAACTGCGGGAGACCGGGGACTTTGACGCTTGTTATAAAGTCGCCGCTTACTATTATCTGCCCCTGCAGGATCTCTCCGGCTTCTTTGAGATCATGCAGGAGGGACTGGCTCAGGAGCGGTCTAATGCCGATGCGTGGAACAGTGCCTTTGATCTGTACGGACAGGCCTTTGCGCAACTGGACGAGTCGCAGATGGATGCGTTTGTGGCAGGCGTCTTGGCAACCATGGAACAGATGGAGCAGGCCAACGAGTATTTGCTGGTTCCGGTGGCGCTGGATGAGGCCAATCAGGCTCTCGCGGATAGTGTGACCACCGTGGAGACGGAGGACCTGGATGCCTCTGCCGCGTATGCGCTGCTCTCTGCGGTATTTGCCGGGCAGCAGGAATAAGTGGAAAAGAAAACAGAATGGTCCTGAATCCATCGGAACTATCCTGCTTTTACAGAATTATGGCAAAAAGGAAAAAGAATAAGCCGGAAAACTTATCAAAAGTTACCCAAAAACTTGAGCTGCGTCGAAAAATGTGCTAAAATATAAGCTGATTAACTAGGAAAAATGACGAGAAGATGTTTTCTCATTCAGAAGTTTATCTGTGGGTAGCATCTAGAATCTGGGAAGTACCGCCGGACTGGCGTGCGATACGGACCCAGCCGGTCAAATCAAAAGCAGGATGTGTTGTTTATATGGAAAAGATCCCGTTTTCCCCGCCGGATATTACCCAGGCGGAGATCGATGAAGTGGTGGATACCTTGCGGTCCGGCTGGATCACCACCGGTCCCAAGAGCAAACAGTTTGAGCGGGAGATCGCGGCCTATTGCGGAACGGATACCGCGGTGTGTCTCAACTCCGCTACCGCCAGCCTGGAGCTGACGCTGCGTGTACTGGGGATCGGCCCCGGGGACGAGGTGATCGTACCGGCTTATACGTATACAGCCACAGCCAGCCCGGTATGTCATGTAGGCGCCACGCTGGTGATGGTGGACAGCCAGCCGGACTGTTATGAGATGGATTATGCACAGCTTGAAAAAGCCATTACGCCGCGCACCAAGGCCATCATCCCGGTGGATGTGGGGGGGATCCTGTGTGATTACACCCGTATTTTTTCCATCGTGGAAGATCGCCGGGGAGACTTTTCACCGGCATCTCCTCTGCAGGCGCAGCTGGGGCGGATCGCGGTGATCGCGGATGGCGCGCACAGCTTCGGTGCGGTCCGCGGCGGCATCCGCAGCGGTGCATGGGCGGATTTCACCACCTTTTCTTTCCATGCGGTGAAGAATCTCACCACCGCAGAGGGCGGCGCAGTGACCTGGCGCAGGGATCTGGGTCTGGATGATGCGGCGCTCTATCGTCGCTATATGCTGCTGAGCCTTCACGGCCAGGACAAGGATGCCCTGGCTAAGACCAAGGCCGGCGCGTGGGAATATGACATTGTGGCGCCTCTTTACAAGTGCAACATGACGGACATCATGGCCGCCATTGGCCTGGCCCAGCTGCACCGGTATGAGGAACTGCTGGCCAAGCGGTATGCCCTGGTGGAGCAGTATCATGAGCTGCTGGCGAGTACGGCCATTCGCCCCGCCCGGCACCTGACGGAGGATGGCCGCTCCAGCTGCCACCTGTATCTGACGGAGCTGGAGGGGAAGACCCTTTCCCAGCGCAATGCCGTCATTGATGCTCTGGCCCAGCAGGGAATCGCCTCTAATGTCCACTATAAACCACTGCCTCTGCTGACGGCATACCGGGATCTGGGATTCCGGATGGAGGATTATCCCAACGCCTATGGCTTGTATGAGCGGGAGCTGACGCTGCCGCTGTATTCCACACTGACCCAGGCCCAGGCAGAGCGGATCTGCGGGGCACTGCGGGAGATCCTGTAGGAGGAATCATGGCAAATACCCAAACGTTCCAGCGCCTTGCCCCGCCCGGACGGGGTGCAATGGCCGCCAAGCGGCTCTTTGATATCGTCTGTGCGGCCTGCGGGCTGGTGGTCCTCAGTCCGTTGTTCCTGATCACGGCGTTGGCTGTAGGACTGACGTCTCCGGGCGGTATCCTGTTCTGTCAGGAACGGATCGGGCTGGGAGGCAAACCGTTTATCATCTATAAGTTCCGTACCATGCGGAAGGAAAATTCCGGATTGAAGATCACGGCTTCCGGGGATGACCGGATCACACCGGTGGGCCGAATCCTGCGCAAGACCAAGCTGGACGAGTTGCCCCAGCTGTTCAACGTGCTGCGGGGGGATATGAGTTTTGTAGGCCCCCGGCCGGAGGTACAGGAGTATACCGATTTGTACACAGAGGAGCAGAGGCAGGTGTTTCTGGTCCGTCCGGGGATCACGGGGGTGGCATCCATCCGCTATCGTAATGAAAACGACCTGCTTGCCGCCAGCGACGATCCCAACCGTACGTATATTCAGGAGATCCTGCCGGAAAAGCTGCGTCTGGATCTCTCGTACATCCCTCGGGCCGGTGTTGTTCAGGATATCGCCCTGATTTTTGAAACATTGGCGGTTGTGATCCGGGGATAAGCAAAAGAAAGGACAATCGTTGCTCCATGGATATTTGGCTCATCAACCACTACGCGGTGCCTCCGAAATATTATCCCCTGGCCCGGCAGACCTGCTTTGCCAGGTATCTGATGGCCATGGGCCACACGGTGACGATCTTCGCCGCCAGTACCGTTCACAACTCCAACATGAATCTCATTACCGACGGAGCTCCCTGGCGGGATGAGGTAGTGGACGGCGTGCACTATGTCTACATCCGGTGCATGGATTACCAGGGCAACGGGCTCAAGCGGATTTACAACATCTGCGAGTTCGCCTGGAAGCTGCCCGGTGTGTGCCGGAAGTTCCCCAGACCCGATGCCATTGTGGCCACCTCTATGCCCCCCACGTCCTGTGCCATGGGGATTCATCTGGCCCGGAAATACGGCTGCCGGGGCGTGGCGGAGATCGCAGATCTCTGGCCGGAGTCCATTGTGGCCTATGGGATCGCCGGACCCCGGAATCCCGCGGTGCTGGCCCTTCGGCGGCTGGAGAAGTGGATCTATGAAAAGGCGGATGACGTGGTGTTCACCTGCGAGGGCGGATATGACTATATCGTCGAGCAGGGCTGGGAGGGGAGGATCCCCCGTGCCAAGATCCACTATATCAATAACGGCGTGGATCTGGCAGTCTTTGATGAGAACCGGGCGCGCTATACGGTGCAGGACCCGGACCTGGAGGATCCCTCCGTGTTCAAGGTCGTCTACACCGGCTCCATCCGGAAGGTAAATCATCTGGGTCTGCTGCTGGACGCCGCCAAAGAGGTTACAGACCCCAGGGTAAAATTTTTGATCTGGGGAGACGGAGATCAGCGGGCAGCGCTGGAGCAGCGGGTCCGGGAGGAAGAGATCTCAAATGTGGTGTTCAAGGGAAAGGTGGAGAAGAAGTATATCCCCAGCATCGTCAGCCGGGCCGATATCAACTTGATCCATGGCGGAGATCAGGGAAAGGAATTGTTCCGGTTTGGTATTAGCCCCAACAAGATGTTCGACTGCTTTGCGGCCGGGCGGCCCATCCTGATGGATCTCCCTGCAAAATATAATCCAGTGGAGCAATTTCAAGCCGGGATTTGTCTTTCGAGTGTATCGGAGATTCCTGCCGCCATCCGGCAGATTCAGGTGCTTTCGCCCCAGGCCTATGAGAGCCTTTGCGGCAATGCCAGGAAAGCTGCCGCACGGTTTGATTTCCGAGTTTTAACACAGGAACTGATGGAGATTTTGGAAAAAAGGGGATGAGCCGTGTGGAATTTACCTATTCGGCATACAAAAACCTGATACACCTGCTTCAGACGGGCGGATATCGGGTCTGTTCCTATCACAACTGGCAGGATACAGCTCGCTGTGTGATCCTGCGGCATGATATTGACAGCAGCTTGGGCCAAGCGATGGCACTAGCCCGGGTGGAGCGGGAGCTGGGTGTGAGCAGTACTTATTTCGTGCTGCTTACAAGCGATTTCTATAACCCGGCCTCCAAAGGGAGCGTGGAAAAGCTCCGGTCCATCCAATCCATGGGGCACGAAGTTGGGCTGCACTTTGACGAAAAGGCCTATCTGGAAGGGACACCGGAGGAGACAGTGTCCCGCATCCTCCATGAGCGTGATATCCTGGCTTCCATTCTGGAGACGCCGGTGACTACCGTCTCTATGCACCGGCCTTCCCAAGCCACGCTGGAGTCGGACCTTCAGATTCCCGGCATGATCAATTCCTATGGGCAGACGTTTTTCCATGATTTCAAATACCTCTCGGACAGCCGCCGGAGATGGCGGGAACCAGTGGAGGAAATCATCCGTTCCGGAACATATGACCGCCTGCACATTCTGACCCATGCCTTCTGGTACCACAAAGCAGACGAATCCATCACAGAAACCGTGAGTGCGTTTATCCGTTCCGCAAATGCGGAACGCTATGGACAGATGCAGGAAAATATCACAGACTTGGCGAGCATTGTGATGAGGGATCGGTGTTTATGAAAATTAAGGAAATTCTGGATTTTCTGCAGACGGCCCGGATCCCGTTTTCTTTTACAGGTGACCCGGAGAGGGAAGTGGACCGATTTTCTTCTCTCTCCCACTACCGGGAGGGGTCCTTCACCTGGATCAAAAAGCAGGAGAACATCCCGCTGGGAATGGATCTGACGGGTCTGGCTCTGGTATTCGTTGCGGAGGATGTCGATGGCGGTAACGCTCCCAATGTGATCCGGACACCGGAAAGCAAGCACGCATTTTTTTCTTCGATTGAGCATTTTTATGCCCAACCAGAGGAGCGGCCCGCCGTGGGGCAGTTTACCTATATCGGTCCGCGGGTCAAGCTGGGAAGAAACGTCCGGATCGGCCACAACTGCACGCTGGATGGGGACATCACCATCGGGGATGATACGGTCATCTGGAATAGTGTGGTGCTGTTGAACCGGGTGACGGTGGGAAGCCGGTGTGATATTCACTCCGGTGCTGTGATTGGTCACGATGGATATGCCTATACCGAGGATGCCGGGCATCACAAGGTCATGGTGAAGCATTTTGGCGGCGTCAGTATCGGCAACGATGTTCTGATCGGTGAAAACGTCTGTATCAGCCGTGGAACCATTGATGACACCGTTCTGGAGGACGGAGTCAAGATCGATGCGCTGGGGCATATCGCGCATAATTGCTGGTTTGGAAGAAATGCGGCAATGCCAGTTCCGTGCAGTGTCAGCGGCAGCGTGCATGTGGGAGAGAATGCCTATCTCGCCGGCGATATTATCCGCAATCAGTGCACCATCGGAGAGAATGCGTTTGTAGGCTTGGGTGCCGTTGTTGTGAAAGATGTTGCCCCCGGTCAGACCGTGGTGGGAAACCCTGCAAAGCCCTTTATCAAAAAGAAAGCGTGAAGAATATGCAATTTATTGATCTAAAAGCACAGTATCGTGCACTAAAAGATGAGATTGATGCCAATATCCGGGGCGTGCTGGACTCTGCCCAGTTTATCGGCGGCCCTTATGTGAAGGAGCTGGAGGCGCAGCTGGCGGCCTTCACCGACCGGAAGCACTGCATCACCTGCGCCAACGGTACGGATGCCCTACAGATCGCCTATATGGTGGCAGGTGTGGGTGCCGGGGACGCGGTGTTTTGCCCGGACATGACCTTCATCTCCTCCACGGAGCCGGCCAAAATGTTTGGGGCCACTGCTGTATTCTGTGACATCACGCCGGACACCTACTGCCTGAGCCCGGCGGGCCTGGAGCGGCAGATCCAGGCCGTGCTGACGGAGGGAAAGCTGACCCCCAAGGCTGCGGTGGCAGTGGATATTTTGGGAAATCCCTGTGACTATGATGCCATCGGGGCCATCTGCGAGAAATACGGTCTGTTCCTCATCGAGGACGCGGCCCAGAGTTTCGGCGCCTCCTACCATGGGAAAAAGGCCTGCGCCTTCGGCCATATCGCCACCACGTCCTTCTTCCCGGCAAAGCCTTTGGGCTGCTATGGTGACGGCGGCGCTATCTTTACGGATGACGACGCGGTGGATCAGCTGTGCCGGTCTTTGTGCGTCCACGGCAAGGGCCCCGGCGGCAAGTACGACAATGTGCGGGTAGGCATGAACTCCCGGCTGGATGCTATGCAGGCCGCCGTGCTGCTGCCCAAACTCAGGGCCCTGGGCACCTATGAGATGGACGCCCGACAGATGGTGGCCCACCGGTACAACGAGGCGTTTGCCGGCCGGTTTGTGACGCCCTTTGTGGCGGAGGGCTGCGTCAGCGCCTGGGCCCAGTATGCCCTGCTGGCGAAGGACACCGCCCAGCGAGACGCCATCGTGGCCTACCTGAAGGAGGCCGGGATCCCCAATATGATCTACTATCCCACGCCCCAGCACGCGCTGCCGGTGTTCCGGGACGAGCCTCATTACGGAGAGACCTTCCACAACGCGGACGACTACTGTGCCCGGACCTTCTCCCTGCCCATGCATCCCTATCTGGAAGAGGCGGAGCAGCGCAAGGTTATCGACGCGGTTTTGGAGGGTCTGTGATGAAATTATCTGAAGCTGTCCGGGGCGTTTCCGGTACGCTGGCTGCAGATGGGGAGTTCAGCTGCATCGCATTTGCCACGGAACAGGAGCAGTCCCAGTTTCTGACGTTTCTGGAAAAGGAAAAATTCCTCCCGGCTCTGGATAATTCCAAGATTTCCTGTGTGCTGACTACCTCCGCATTGGCGGAAAAGATCCCGCCCCATATCAAAGGTGTGTTCCTCTGTGACCGGCCCAAGGCTGCACTCTTTGAGATTCACAACCGCTTGGCTCGCCATCCGGATTATGTGGGCGCTTCTGCGGCTACTGTGGTGGGGGAGGGGTGCTCCATCAGTCCCCTGGCAGCCATTGACCGTGAAAACGTCGTCATCGGAGACCGCGTGACAATTGAACCCTTTGTGGTCATCAAGGGACGCGTGATCATCGGAAATGATGTGACCATCCGCAGCGGTGCGGTGATCGGTTGCAAGGGATTCTCTTTTTCAAAGGATACACAGGGTCAAAATGTCTCTGTGGAGGATACTGCCCGGATCATCATCGAAGACCATGTGGAAATTTTTGAACAGGTAGCCATCAGTACCGGGATTTTTCCCTGGGAAGAGACCCGGATTGGAGAAAATACAAAAGTGGATGCCCAGTGTTTCATTGCGCACGGCTCCCATATCGGTCGGAATTGCCTGCTGGCGAATGGCAGCCGCTGCTGCGGGAACAGCCGGGTGGGAGATCACGTCTGGGTCGGCGTCGGGGCGATTGTGTCCAACCGCGTGCGCGTGGGCGACGGCGCCCGGGTATCCCTCGGGTCTGTCGTGACGAAAGAAGTTCCCGCCGGGCAGACAGTCTCCGGCAACTTTGCAATTGATCATCAGAAATTTTTATCCAACTTGAAAAAGTCTTTGGAGGAATAATTGATATGTCCATGAAAGAAGAACTGATCGAAAAGATCCAAAACAAGACCCTGTGTATGGGTGTCTGCGGTCTGGGATACGTGGGACTGCCCCTGGCGGTGGATAAGGCGAAACACGGGTTCCGCACCATCGGCTTTGATGTCCAACAGGAAAAGGTGGACATGGTGAACGCCGGGAAAAACTACATCGGCGACGTGGTGGACGCGGATCTGGAAAAGCTGGTGAATGCCGGGATGCTCAGCGCCACCACGGATTTCTCCCGGGTGTGTGATGTGGATTTCATCGCCATCTGCGTGCCCACGCCGCTGGACAAGCACCAGCAGCCGGACATCAGCTACGTCCGGGATTCCACCATCGCCATCTCCAAGCACCTCAGACGGGGATCCATGGTAGTGCTGGAGTCCACCACTTATCCCGGCACCACGGAGGAGCTGATTCGCCCCATCCTGGAGGAGGGCAGCGGCCTCAAGTGCGGGGAGGACTTTTACCTGGGTTTCTCCCCGGAGCGGGTGGATCCGGGCAACCTCATCTATAAGACCAGCAACACCCCCAAGGTTGTGGGTGCCATCGGTGCTGACGCCACGGAGGTGATCTCCATGGTGTACCGCTCCATTCTGGATGGGGACGTGACCACCGTATCCTCTCCCGCCGTGGCAGAGATGGAGAAGATCCTGGAGAACACCTATCGGAACGTAAACATCGGTCTGATCAATGAGCTGGCCATTTTGTGCAATAAAATGGGCATTGACATCTGGGAAGTGGTGGACGCCGCCAAAACCAAGCCTTACGGCTTCCAGGCATTCTATCCCGGTCCCGGCCTGGGCGGCCACTGCATCCCCCTGGATCCCTATTACCTCAGCTGGAAGGCCCGGGAGTACGGCTTCCACACCTCCATGATCGAAGCGTCCATGATGGTCAACGACCGGATGCCTGAGTACACGGTGGAGCGGGCCGGAAAGATCCTCAACCGCTATAAGAAGGCTCTGAACGGCTCCAAGGTCCTGGTGCTGGGCGTGGCCTACAAGCAGGATATCGACGACTACCGGGAGAGCCCCGCCATCCGGGTCATCGAGGAGTTCCATAAAACGGGGGCCATGACGGATTTCTATGATCCCTTTATCCCCAAGTACCGTCATGAAGGCCAGTGGTATCAGGGCCTGGAGGCGCTGACGCCGGAGACCGTCAAAGCCTATGATCTGGTCATTATCACCACGGCCCACACCAAGGTGGACTACCAGATGGTGGCCGAGTGCGGCGTGCCGGTCTTTGACTGCAAGAATGTGACCAAGCACATTCAAAACCGGGAGAACATCGAGGTTCTGTAAAGCCGGCAGCTTCTCTTTTGGGAACGCGTCCGTATGAAGGAGTTTCAGGAATGATCAAAGTATGCCATATGACCAGTGCCCATCAGCCGGGAGACACGCGTATTTTTCAAAAGGAGTGCGTCTCTCTGGCAAAGGCCGGTTACCAGGTTTTTCTGGTGCAGCGGGGAGAGAGCGGGGAGAACTCCGGTGTCCGGATCATCGGTGTGGGACAGCCCTCCGGCGGGCGGCTTACCCGGATGACCTCCTTTGCCCGCAAAGTGTATGAGGCGGCACTGGCCGTAGACGCAGACCTTTATCACCTTCATGATCCGGAGCTGCTTCCCTACGGAATCAAGCTCAAGCGCCGGGGGAAAAAGGTGATTTTCGACAGTCACGAGCTCTATGCCGTGCAGCTGCGGCAAAAACCCTATCTGCCGGGCTGGTGCACGCGGATCATTGCGTTTGGATATGCGCGGTATGAGCGTTACGTCCTCCGGCGCCTGGACGGGGCCATCTTTCCCTGCACCGTGAACGGAGAGGACCCCTTTGCGGGAAGGTGTCCCCACACAGCGCTGGTAGACAACAGCGTCAAGCTGGAGGATTTTTATGAGCGGTATGATCCGGAAGCCGTACGGAACCAGGATCAGATCTGCCTGACAGGTTCTTTGACGGAGGCCCGGGGCATCACCAGTGCGATCCGGGCTGCGGCGTCGGCAAAGTGTACACTTGCGCTGGCTGGCCCGATCTCTCCGGCGGACTATGAGGCCCAGCTCCGGAAGATGCCGGAATTTTCCAGCGTAGATTACCGGGGCGTCCTGGCCAAGGACCAGGTGGCAGCGCTTCTGCAGACCAGCCGGGTGGGCCTTTCTCCGCTTTTGAACCAGGGCCAGTATTGGAAGGCTGAGAATCTGGCCACCAAGATCTGTGAGTATCTGGCCATGGGGCTGCCGGTGGTGATGAACGGGTCTGCCTACAACCGGGCATTCGTAGAGCGCTGGCACTGCGGCATCTGTGTGGACTCGGAGAACGTGGAGGAGATCGCCTCCGCTATCCGGTATCTGCTGGATCATCCGGAGGAGGCCCGGCAGATGGGAGAGAATGGCCGTCAGGCCGTGCGGGAAGAATTCAACTGGGGCGTGGAGGAAAAAAAGCTTCTGGCCCTGTACGAGGAAATTTTCAAGGAATAAAAGGGGACCATCAACATGAAATACGTGCTCATCGGCTGCGGCCGGATCGCCGTCAACCACATCAAAGCCGTGCTGAACAACCACCTGGAACTGGCCGCTGTGTGCGACGTCAAGCCGGAGGCCATGGAGACCCTCCTGGCCAAGCACGGCCTGGAGAAGGACACTTCCATCCGCCGCTATACCGACTATCGGGAGATGATCGAGGCGGAGCAGCCCACTCTGGCGGCCATTGCCACGGAGAGCGGAATCCACGCGGAGATCGCCCTCTACTGCATCGCCCACGGCGTCAACGTCATCATCGAAAAGCCCATGGCCATGTCCATGGCGGATGCCGACGCCATTGTGGAGGCTGCCCAGGCCCACCATGTCAAGGTGTGCGCCTGCCACCAGAACCGGTTCAATCCGGCGGTCCAGGCCACCCGGAAGGCCCTGGAGGAGGGCCGGTTCGGCAAGCTCTCCCACGGCTCCATCCATGTGCGCTGGAACCGGAACAAGGGCTATTACGACCAGGCCCCCTGGCGCGGCACTTGGGCCCAGGACGGAGGCTGCATGATGAACCAGTGCATCCATGGCGTGGATCTTCTGCGCTGGATGATGGGGGATGATGTGGTGGAGGTCTATGCCCAGACGGCTCAGCAGTTCCATCACTATCTGGAATGTGAGGACGTGGGCATGGCGGTGGTGAAATTCGCCAACGGCGCCATCGGCACCATCGAGGGCACCACCAACGTCTACCCCAAAAACCTGGAAGAGACGCTGTATCTCTTCGGTGAGACGGGAACGGTGAAGATCGGCGGTACCTCCACCAATAACATCGACGTCTGGCAGTTTGCCGACCAACGGGAGGAGGACGCAGCCCTGCAGGGGCTTCAGGAGGCCACCAGCAATGTCTACGGCAACGGCCATACCGCCGTTTACGCGGATATGATGGACGCCATCGTCCATGACCGGGCCCCGTATATCGACGCTCAGGCCGGCCGCCGGGCGCTGGAGATGATCCTTGCCATGTATCAGTCCGCGGCCACCGGAATGCCGGTGAAACTGCCGCTCAAGGACGTGGCCTCCCTGGACTTCACAGGCCGGTTTGACAAAAAAGAGGAGACAAACGGGTAAATGAAGCTGCCATCTGTCACAGAAAAACTGCGTGGGAGCCGGGCGGCCCAATCCCTGGAGAAGCTCTCCCGCGTAAGCCGGAGGCATCAGTTTTTGTTCCAGTGCGGACTGATCCTCCTCTACCGGCTGGTGCTGGACTTCATGTACCTTACGCAGCTCTCTCCCATCTACGCCTACAGCGGCTTTACCACGGATCTGGTGTGGATCAAATACGCCCTTTCCTGGCTGCTGGTATTGGTGTGTCTGCCCCTGGTGGTGGGGCTCCAGGGACAGGAGGAACGTCCCTCCTCCATCCTGGTGACGCTGATGAACTATGTTTACTTTCTCCCGATGACGTCCTATCTGGGATGCAAGGGAAGTGATCTGGGCTTCTTCTGCGCAGTGGCGGTGTACTGGCTGGTGCTGCTGGCGGTGCAGCTGCGTATGCCCACCATCTTGGTGCCCAAACTGCCCCACCGGCATACCTCCTTGTTATTTTTTCTCGTGAGTGTGGGGGCGTGCCTGTTCGTTATGGGGATCTCGGGGATCTATACCGGATTCCGGCTGAAGTTGAACCTTTCAGATGTCTATGGGATCCGGGCAGAGGCAGCAGCCTACGATATTCCCGGTCTTTTTGCCTACGTTCTCTCCTGGATGACGGTCATTTTGTCCGTGCTGATCCTGTACTGGCTGCAAAAGCGCCGGTACGTGGCGGTAGGCGTGCTGGTGGTAGTCTATCTGTTCTATTACTCCATCAGCGCACAGAAGTCCGTGTTTTTGTTTCTCTTTTTACTGCTGTTCTGCTACCTGCTGTACCGGAAATGGATGTACCGCTGGTGCGCCGGGCTGTTGTCACTGGGAGTCATGGGCTGCTGGGTGCTGGAGGCCGGGGCCCAGTTTCTCACCCCCATGTCCCTGTTTGTGCGCAGGCTCATGTACGTGCCTGTCCAGCTCAGCGAGGTGTACGCCCAATTTTTCCGGGAGCACCCGCTGAATCTGTTCCGGGACGGGATTTTGGGGAAGCTGTCCTATGACCCGGTCTATTCCATTAAGATCCCCAAGGTGATCGGAGAATATATGGGGACCGGATCCAGCGCCAACAACGGTCTGGTGGGTGATATGTATGCCAATCTGCCGGTCGTGCTGGGGGTTTTCCTGATGCCGCTGATCCTGGTGATCCTGTTCCGGCTGCTGGATGCGGCAGCCAGAGACATCCCCCAAAAGATCTATATCGGGCTGTGTGTGTTTTTTGCTATGAGTTTCTGCAACGGTTCCTGGAGTACCGTCCTGCTGTCCGGAGGATTCCTGATGGCCTGTATCTTCCTGTATCTATTTCCTGTACAAAAAGAGGAGCACGTAAAGAATGAACAATCGTGAACTGCGCGTTCAGGACCTTATTTCCGGGTTCCGGCGCGATTGGAAACTATTTTTGGTCATTGTGGCCGGGTTCCTCCTGCTGGGTCTTGCTGCTGGATTCTTCTTTTCCGGCCGGGCCTCGGCGGAAGGGTCCGGCAGCGCCCAGGCATGGGAGCCGGTGGACTTTGCGGAGGTCCCCATGGGTATCACCTATTATGTGGACTGTTACGACTACATCAAGGAGCAGCGCAAGGTCCTCTGTTCGTACATTGACGGTGTGCGGAACGATTCCTCTATTACGGAATCGCAGCAAGAGCAGCTCCTAGAGATGAAAGAAGAAATCCTGATCTTTGATGAGGACGAGCTTGTTCCTATCTACTGGGATCTGAACGCCCCGGATGCGTTTTACCTGCCCGATGAGCTACGTCAGAGCACTCTGGCTCAGTATCGGCGGGAGCGGGAGACGCTGCTGCAAAATATCAGCAAATCCGAGTATGCCAGATCTCTGCTGGATACCGTGGGCGGCCTGAGTACCAGCGACGCCGCCGTCAATGAGATCTACGCCTCCATTCTTTCCCAGGCAGCGGAATACCGCCAGCTGCAGCTGGATCTGGAACAGCTGGATACCCGGCTGAATCTGCTGGAAAACGAGTATCCCGCGCTGCGCCAGGCCAGTGAAGAAATGGCGCAGCGCCTCGATGACGCCGCCCGGGCGCTGGATGCGCGGGCGGAAGAGGCAGTGGCCCTGCTGGAGGAGATTGCGCAGGAAAACCATCTGAATATCACCTTCTCGGCGGAGCAGGAGGACGTGACGGTCCAGATCGGCCACACTACCCGGCCCGCCACCCGACAGGAGGCATTTACGGCCTTTGTGATCTTCTTTGGACTTGTGGGTATCTGTGCTGGCGGCTTTTTTGTCCTATGCCGGGAGACTTCTTCCTACAAAAAGGAGTCTCTGCAGCAGTGATTTGAAGATTTGAAAGGATACTCTGGGATGCAGTCTCGTTTGCTGAAAAATATTCTCTCTGTCAGTGGCGTGCTGATTTTGGTCAAGGCGCTGGGTTTTTTCAAGCAGATGGTAATCGCCGGCATTTTTGGCGCCAATGCCGAGACTGACCTGATCAATCTGTCCTATGGATTTATCGGCGACATCCAATATCTGCTGGTTCAAGTGATGCTTACCGCAGTGGTATCTGTTTATATTCATGTGAAGGAAGAGACCCAGAATGAAGCCGGGCAGTTTGCCAGCGACACCCTTTGCGCAGGCACCATCGTTGTAGCGGCGATTTCAGCGACCATTTTTATGCTTTCCCCCTGGATCTCAAAATTGCTGGCCCCAAGCTATTCCCAGGAATTGAGTAGCCAGCTCGGGGGCTATATTCGCCTATTTTCCCCGATCCTCATTCCATTGGTTTGGATGGCGGTTTTTCATGCACTTCTCAACTCCAACAAACGCTTTATCCCAGGTCAACTGGAGGGATTGTACCAAAGCGTGATCCTGGTTATCGTGATTATTTTGGGAGCGCCCTATCTGGGCGTGGACTCCCTAGTCATTGGATATTGGTTGTATGCAACCTTCAGCGCCGGGTTTCTGGGTTATCAGGCGCGGACTTATTTGAGGAAGAGCAGTAGAAATCCGTTCCGTAATCCGCAGGTCCGTTCGCTTCTCGCAATGGTTGGACCACTTTCTATCGGCTATGGTGCAGTTTATATCAACCAAATGGTAGACAAAATCCTGGTATCCGGACTGGCGGATGGGACGGTCACTGCCATGAGCTATGCCGCTACACTTTCCAATCTGGTAGGGACACTGATTTGCTCCCTCTGCTCCGTGCTTTATGCCCATGTAACAGAATATATTTCGCAGGAAAAGGAACAGGCTGTGGCCCAACTGACAGAACGGGCGATTTTGGTTCTGGTGATTCTGCTGCTGCCTGTCACTGTGATCGCAGTAAGCCAGGCGGAAGACATAGTCCTGCTCATATATGGCCGCGGCGCATTTGACGCGGAAGCGGCGGCTATGACAGCCCAGGCATTGATGGGCTACAGCCTGAGTTTTATCCCTTTGGCGTTACGTGAGGTATATAGCCGGGTCCAATACGGATATCAGGACTCTAAGCACCCCGCGGTAAACAGTGTCATCGGCATCGCCTGCAATGTTACATTGAGCATTTTGCTTTGTCGAAAGTTCGGTGTATTTGGAGTGACCCTTGCCAGCAGCGTAGCCACCCTAGTAATCGGCATGCTGAATGTGCAGTCTGCTCGCCGGACCGCATCATTCCTGTCGTTGAAATCTCTTTGGAACTTAACACCGAACATATTGATAGGTGGAATCCTGTCCATCCTTTTGACGTGGGGCTGCAAGCAATGGCTTGCAGAACTGCCGCTGCTGATTCGGCTGTGCTTGACCACTTTCTTTGTGTTCTCTGGATATAGTGTTTTGGTCATCCCTGCGGTATGGAAAACCGGGCTTATCAAGCCATGTCATTTTTCGCGCAAACAAAGATGAGCAGGAAAAATATCGCTACTGAAGAGGAGCCTTCTATTAGCGGCTGGTAATTTTTATAGTCCGAGGAAGGACGCTCTGCAGAGATCAGAAAGAAAGCGGCGCGTCCCATATGCAGAGTAGCCTCTTTTTTGAGTGGTCTGCTAGCGCGCTCACGCTATGATTCTTTGCCTGTCCCCACTCAGCTTTTTTGGAGCCGTGCAGGCATTCTGCCTCGAATGCTGGCCTCAATTTGGGGCTATCTTCGCAGAAAGCAGTTGTATCTCTGTGTGCATTGCCACGGGCAACGAATATCAAATGAAGGGAATTATTTTATGTGTGGCATCAGTGGTTATCTGGATCTAGACCGTGGAGTGGATATTGGAATCTTGCGGCGTATGACGGATGTCATCCGTCACCGGGGGCCGGATGACGAGGGATATGCTTTGATTGGCCCCGGTGGGACATCTTTTTTCGGGGGGAACGATACAGTAAAAGGGCTGGAGGTCCCTCCGCTGGAAACTGCCGTGGGGACCGCTTCCTTTTTGGGATTTGGTCATCGCCGCCTGAGCATCTTGGATCTGAGCGTTGGTGGTCATCAGCCGATGTATTTGCCGGAACGGGATATCACCCTCATCTACAATGGGGAGTTATATAACTACATGGAACTTCGCGCCCAACTGGAAGCTCTGGGGTATACCTTCCACACCACCAGCGACACGGAAGTTTTACTGTATGCCTACTGCGAATGGGGTGAAGATTGTCTCACACAGTTCAACGGCATGTGGGGGTTTGCTTTGTGGGATGGACAGGAAAATAAGCTGTTTTGCGCCAGAGATCGGCTGGGAGCCAAACCGTTCCATTACTGGCGCCAGGGAAACCGTATCATGTTTGGATCAGAACTGAAGCAGCTTTGTCAGGATGGTGCCGTACAACGGCGGTTTGACACCTCTTATTTGGCAGCTAACCTGATATATCATATCAGTGATTATAACGATCAGACTCTGATTGAAGGCATGAAGACCCTCCGACCTGGCCATAAGCTTGTTGTGCAGCTGGGGGCCGGTCATAACACCATCGACTCCTTTACCATTTCTTCCTATTGGACGTTGCATGTTCATTATGATAACAGTAAAACCGAGGCGGAGTGGGTGCGGTTGGTGACAGAGGAGTTTTCCAGGTCTTGCCGCTGGCGTATGCGTAGCGACGCCCCCTTGGGGGCGCTTTTGTCCGGAGGGCTGGATTCCTCCTGCATGGTTACTGAGATGTGTTCGCAGATGGAAGACCCCTCACGGTTGCAAACGTTTACTACCAGTTATCCTGGTAACAACTCCTGTGACGAGTGGTTCTTTGCCGATCTTATCAACCGTTCCTGCGGCTGTACAGGTAACCAGATCCTACCGGATGCCGAGGACATTGAAAAGCGTTTTGAGAATTTGGTGTGGCATGTAGAAGGGAGCTGTGGACTCTCTCTTTTAGGCAGCAAATTTTTGTTGGATGAAATCAATCGCCGCGGCTATAAGGTGATTCTCAATGGCCAGTGTGGTGATGAATTGATGCTTGGCTACGAGCGTTATTATGCATTCTTTTTCGCATCCCTGATCAAGAGAAAGCAGTGGAAGACTCTGGTGTCAGAATTTCGTCAGGCCAGTCGCCATTCCAAATTATCTGTGAGAGATCTGGCCGCTTATGCGCTCTACTTTAATCAGCCAGTGGTGCGGGACTCACGGCAGCTTCATCGTGCCGGCCGGTTCATCAACCCCGACCTGTTAGACCAGCGCAATCGTGTGGAGTTGCGGGAGTTGCTGTATCCAAAAATACTGGAAAATCTCCAATACACGGAGTTGACGGCAACCCAGTTGACACATATTGTACGCTATGACGACCGGTTGTATATGTCGGCTTCAATTGAAAGCCGGATTCCTTTTATGGACTATCAGTTCGTGGAACTGTGCTGTCGGATTCCACCTGAGTACAAGATCAAAAATGGTTACACCAAGTATCTGATGCGGCAGGCATTTGACAGAAGAATGCCTCGGGAAGTTACCTGGCGCACGAATAAAATGGGCTTTGGAGCGCCTGTGACACAGTGGGGCAGGAGGTTTTCGCGGGATTATCTGTTGGCGTACATTGAGGATTGCCGTACAGAGAAGTACTTCAAAAAAGAGGCGCTTGCACAGATGGTAACCCGCAATCAAGCGGAACCGTCTATCTATGAATTTCTCGCGGTTGAACTTTTTGCACGGCAGTTTGATGTGTCATAAGTATGGGACATTACAGGGGAAAACTGCTTTGATATAGTTTTTCGGGTGGTGGAGGCTATTTCGCTTTTTGGTGCGAATATTGATATATATTCGCATCCGGACAAACAAGAGGGGAGATCCGCATGACCTGTGTTAAAAGTAAAAATAAGTTACTGACTACAGAAGTGTAGAAACAGAATTACAGGATGTCCTTAGCGGTAAAAAAGCAAAAAATGAGTGGCGCCTAGGAACTTTTGTTAATTGAAAATGGATATGAAAAGTTCCACGCTGGGGCGCTAAACAAACTCACGTCCTCCTGTGCGCACTCCGATAGCAGGAGTTGCTTACACTTGATTTTTTGCGCCATTTTATCCATTTTTCTATGACAAACACAAAATTAAAAAAATCTAGCCGAAAAATGGATTTGAAAAAATAGATGGCAGAAAGATATATTTGCCACTTTAAATTTCGGCCATAACGCTGTATAATTTGTTATATGATCGTAACCTAAATTAAGCGGGGAACGACACATAATGCAATTAGGAGCGTATGGGCAAGATGAATCATCTGCGAAAACAGATTCTCTTTTTGTGTGACAGTCTGATTTTAATTGTTTTTTCGACTTTTTTCTCGTGGTTTTCTCTGCGATATAATCTGACGGATGCAGTTGGACAATCCGTTCAGCTGATTCAAAATTTTGCGTTGCTTTATGCCTGCACAGTGCTTTTCCAACTTTTATTCCGCACGTATGACAGCCTTTGGCGGTACGCTGAGAGTAAGGAATACCTGTCGCTGCTCATGGCTGCATTTTGCGGATTTTTCCTCTACGAGGTCTTGAGCCGCATTTTTCTACAGAGCATAATTTCCTTTATGCTCCTGACTTGTGTGGCCAGCCTCTGGGTCTTGGGAATGCTGTTGCTGCGCTTTGCCTACCGTGTTTACCGCAGTCGGGTACTATTTAGTAAGGGCAGCCATCAAATCCCTGTGGCCATTGTCGGTGCAGGAGCAGCTGGCGTTCAGCTGCTGGATGAGCTCCAGAGCAATCCAGACAGCCGATACAGTGTGCAATGCTTTTTTGATGACGACCTTGGCAAGCTGGGAAAACGAATCCATGGCGTGGAAGTGAAGGGGACGATCAGCCAAGTGCAGGAGCGCCTGCGCGCGATGGATATTCAGGAGATCATTGTGGCGATTCCATCTGCGGGGGAAAACCGCCGCCACGAGATTTTACAGAAACTGTCCGGCCTCGAGCGGATCAAAATTTCTGTTTTGCCCAGTACACTGGACATGATCCGCCAAAAGCCGATGCGCTCTCAACTGCGCGAGGTCCGCATTGAGGACTTATTGGGCCGTGAGCCGGTGTACTTGGACCCAGCGCCTGTGGATGCATATCTCTCTGGAAAAACCGTATTGGTCACTGGAGGCGGCGGCTCTATCGGTTCAGAGCTGTGCCGACAGATTGTCAAGCACGATCCCAAAGAGCTGGTGATCGTGGATATCTATGAGAATAACGCCTATGATATTCAGCAGGAACTGCTGTACCAGTATGGTGGGCGGCTCAATCTGAAAGTGGAGATCGCTTCTATACGGGACAGGAGGCGGATGCGGCAGATCTTCGCTACATACCGGCCGGATGTGGTTTTTCATGCCGCTGCGCACAAACACGTGCCGCTTATGGAAAACAGCCCTCAGGAGGCGATCCGCAACAATGTATTTGGCACACTAAACCTCGTGCGGGCCGCGGATGAGTTCTGTGTTCAGAAGTTCCTGCTGATCTCCACAGACAAAGCGGTCAATCCCACCTCTGTAATGGGCGCCAGCAAACGGCTTTGCGAGATGATTCTTCAGTCCATGAAAGGACACAGCGGCACAGATTTCGTGGCGGTTCGATTCGGAAATGTCCTGGGCTCCAACGGCTCCGTAGTACCGCTGTTCCAGCGGCAGATCGCCGCGGGGGGACCGATCACGGTAACAGACAAGCGCATTATCCGTTATTTTATGACAATTCCGGAAGCTGCGCAGTTGGTGCTGCAGACCGGTGCCATGGCCCGGAAGAACGAGCTGTTTGTTCTGAATATGGGACAACCTGTAAAAATCCTGGATTTGGCGGAAAATATGATCAGACTCTCCGGGTATGTGCCGTATCGGGACATTGACATTGTGGAGACGGGGCTGCGGCCCGGCGAAAAGCTGTACGAGGAGCTGTTGATTGCCAGCCGGGACATTGAGCAGACGGAGAACAGCCAGATTTTTATCGAGCGGCAGCCGGCGATTACTCCCGGTGAGCTGAGAGAGAAGCTGGAGATTCTCCAGGAGGCCCTGGAGAAGGATGATTCCTCCTGCATTCGGGAGGCGCTGCACAGGGTTGTGCCAACTTTCCATGAGCCGGAAGAGGTGAACTGCGGGCAAGGCGCCGAGGTCCGCATTCCGCAACAGGCTGCTTTCAGATAAAGATCAGAATTTTCAAAAAACCGCCATGCGAAATGTCAGCGCATGGCGGTTTTTTCAGGACAGATTTCCTACACGATATAAGGAGAGTTCTATGACCAATCATTTTTCCCTTGCCAGATTCCTGCTCTGGATTCCTCCATTGCTCTGGTATCGAATCATTTGGGGATTTTCCGCCCAGACAGCGTCTGCCTCCGGGAAAGTATCTGATGGACTTCTGCATCGCATCTTAATTGTGCTGTCGCCTGCGTATGCCCGGTCCGAGGCCGATATTCAGGGGGCAGCTGTTGAGGTGCTCTCGTTTTTTGAGAGAAAAGCCGCCCACATGTTTTTGTATTTCCTTTTGGTCATCCTGTTGTTAGCGGCGCTTGCGCCCTTTGTCCGGAACATCCTGCGCCGGTCTGCTGCCGCGGGAGTTTTCTGTGCCGTCCTGGCAGCCCTGGATGAGATTCATCAGACGTTTGTTCCAGGGCGCAGTGGAGCTGCACGAGATGTGGCGGTCGATTTGGCGGGAGCCGCAATCGCGTATGGTATTTGGTTTCTACTGCGATGGGTAGGAGCCGCGCGAAGAGACCGGCGCCGGCTGTCTGCAATCCGAACATGGATGCCCGCAGGGATTGGCCTTCTCAGTGCCTGTATTCTGCCGCACCTTACACAATCCGCCTTCAGCCATCCGGTTTTTGAGCGCCTCTGTCAGCGGTTCCTGGAAAATTGGGAAACGCTTGACGCAGCCGGAAAGATCGCTGTATTAGAGGGGATCTCTCCTGTTATGAAGGAGATGTTATATGCGGGAACAGCGGGGCTGTTGGGGCTGATGACTATCCTGACGCTGGCAATGCGGGGATGGCCGCTGCTGCGCTCGATCACGGTATCGGTGTCAACTGCTGCGCTGGCAGCGGTCTTCTTTGCGGGGCTGCATAGTTGCTGCTTGATCCCGGGACTTTTATCTATAGCCATGAGTGTCCTTCTGGGAAGCATGGTTTGGGCCAGCTGCATTTTAATTGTGAAAAGCAAAGCGCTGCTTCTCCATAAAGAATTCCAGATGTAAGCACGAAGCCCCAACGGGCTTCGTGCTCTTTCAAATAAGCTTATAGTGCGGCCAGGGACCGCCAGATCGGAATCCGATCATATCAAACAGAATCAAGAGCGGGCCGGCCAACAGCAGCCATAAAAGCGCATATCTGAGACAAATCTGCCCCAAAAAATTGCCGAAAAGAGAAGTGTAATCCCAAAGCCCCAAACCAAGCCAGACATTGAAAACCAGCCCGGCGGTCAACTGGGAAACAATCAGCACGATCCCTCCCAAAACTGCCTGGAGCCACAGCGGAAATGTCCAGGGCATTCGTTCGTTGACAGCGTCCAAAGGGATACACAGGAGGGAGAATACGGCAAGATCGGTCCAATGGCAGTTTCCGGTCAAAAGAAGCTGTAAAGCGCAGAAAACGACTCCGCCGCAGAACCATCGGAATATATGCCAAAGCAGCTGCATGATACGTCCCCCTCAAAAAAATTATCCGTTTCCCATCCTCCCTGATTAGGCATGCACAATGCTGAACGCCGGAAACAACAGTTCCCATCCGGTATGCGGATGACGGAGCTCCTTGCCAAGGTATTCGTGAAGAACCTCGTGCGCGTGGCCACAAACTCAAGGCCAGTGGCCAATCGGAACTGCAGTATGGAGGATTTTTCGGGCAGCTCCGTTTGATTTCTCCAGTATGCGGACTGGCAACGTGATGTCGGAAACCTTGCGGGAAAGCGTCTTTAGATGAGCTGCATGGCTATATTTTGGCAGCGGCAAATGACAAGAGGCCATTGTTAGTTTATGCACATTACCGCAAAATAGAAGTCATTTCCGATTTTAGAAAAATTTATTACTCCATAGAGAAAACGTAGATTCTGCTGAACAGAGAAAGGCTCCGGACGGGTGGCCTTCATTCACTGTTTTCCGTGCCTGTCGTACTCTTGGGGACAGCAATCTTTCGGGGGTATGGCGCGAATGTGCCGCCGACTATCGGGTGACATTCCGGTTTTCAGAGTGTCGATTTCGCCGATGCCTTTTTCCGGGAGCGTACAGCCAGCTGCAATTTCTCCATGATGTTTTGGGGGCCGGATTTCCGGCGGACGGAGTCTTTTGTGGACGAAACGAGGGAGAAATCGGGCACATCCGCTGCGGGGGTTGGAGACAGTACGGTTATATCTACGAAAAAGAGAGGAGCCGTTTGGCTAAAATAGAAAAAATGGCGGAGGCCCTGGAAAAGAAGTTGATTTTTCTCCCTAAAAATGATAGTTTGTAAGAGAGCACGCAGAGAGGCGTGTGATTGCTTTCCGTATTTCTGTGAACGAACACAGAATGGAGAGAAGTGTGCAAAACATGCGGCCCCGCTCTTACGGGACCGCTGGAAAAATTCTGAGGCTTCACAAGGGGGAAATTCCAATGTTTGATTCCAACCACGTATTCCTGGGCATTGCACCTATCGGCTGGTGCAACGACGATATGCCGGAGCTGGGCGGGGAGAACACCTTCCAGCAGACCGTCAGCGAGATGGCACTGGCGGGCTTCACCGGCTGCGAGATCGGCAACAAGTATCCCAAGGATCCTGCCGAGCTGAAGAAGGCCCTGGACCTGCGCGGCATGCGCATCGCCAGCCGCTGGTACTCATCCTTCCTCCTGACCCGCCCCTTTGAAGAGGAGGAGAAGGACTTTATCGCCAACCTGGACTTCCTGGCTGCTGTGGGCGCCAACCGCATCAACGTCAGCGAGCAGAGCTACTCCATCCAGGGCAAGATGGACGTACCCGTGCTCACCGGCGGCCACAAGCATGTGATGGACGACGCCGAGTGGAAGCTCCTGTGCGACGGCCTGAACAAGCTGGGCAAGATCGCTGCGGACCGGGGCTTCAAGCTGTGCTTCCACCACCACATGGGCACCGTGGTCCAGACCAGCGAGGAGACGGACCGCATGATGGCCAACACCGATCCCCGGTATGTGTTCCTGTGCTATGACACCGGCCACTTCACCTTCGCCGGCGAGGACCCCCTGGCTATGCTGAAGAAGTACGTGGACCGGGTGGGCCACGTCCACCTGAAGGATATGCGGCTGCCCGTGGTGGAAGAGGCCCGGAAGAATGACTGGTCCTTCCTGCAGGCCGTCCGCAATGGCGCCTTCACCGTCCCCGGTGACGGCGACGTGGACTTCGATCCTGTGTTCAAGGTGCTGGCGGATGCCGGCTACCAGGGCTGGCTGCTGGTGGAGGCGGAACAGGATCCTGCCAAGGCCAATCCGCTGGAGTATGCCATGAAGGCACGGAAGTACATCCGGGAGCATACGGGACTCTAATTCGAAGGGGGACTGCGTCCCCCCTCGACCGCCCCCCTCCCCAGTGACGTCGGTCACTGGGGACGCCGCCCAGGGCGGCTAAGTCAATGTATTTTCGGCAGGCGCATGTCCTGCCGAAAATGGTTGAAATGCATCGCGCCGCTGGCGCGAATGGAATTTGAGCAACAATCTTTATTTAGGAGATGACTCCAATGGCCTATATGAACAAGAACGCCGAGCTGAAGAACGGGTACAATGCCTATATTGACTCCTCTGTGGACGACATGGGCACCCAGATGGACGTGGGCCTGCTGCTGATGGAGGCGGGGGATACCTACGTCTATGAGGATGCCAAAAAAGAGGTGGCAATCCTCCTGTTTTCCGGCTCTGTCACCTATGAGTGGGACGGCAAGAAGGTGGAGGCCGACCGGCCGGACTGCTTCCACCACGATGCCTACTGCCTGCTGGCCGGCTGCGGCACGAAGGTGACCATCACCGCCAAGGCCCACAGTGAGCTGTATATCCAGGCCACTGTCAACGAGACGCCCTATGAGGCCGTCATGTACACCCCGGACAAGGTCCAGGTGGAGCACAAGGGCTTTGGCGGCGAGCTGATGGGCTGCATGTCCCGGGAGATCAAGACCTTCTTCGACCTGGACAACGCCCCCTTCTCCAAGATGGTCCTGGGCGAGGTGCTGAATCTGCCCGGCAAGTGGAGCTCCTATCCGCCCCACCACCATCCCCAGCCGGAGGTGTACTTCTACCGCTTCGACTATCCCGACGGCTTCGGCGCGGGCTTTGCCAACGGCGAGATCTTCAAGACGCAGCACAATGGCTGCGCCGTCATCAACCATGGCTTCCACTCCCAGACCGCCGCGCCGGGCTATGCCATGTGCTACGCCTGGGGCATCCGGCACCTGGAGGGGGATCCCTGGGACAAGACCCGCATCGACGATCCGGAGCACGCTTGGCTGTGGAAGGCCGATGCCAACGACCACATCTATCCCAATCACTGACAGGAGGTAATCACCCCATGAAAACCGTTCGTTTGACCATGGCGCAGGCTTTGGTCCGTTTCCTTGAGAACCAGTATATCGAAGTGGACGGCGAACAGAGCCGCTTCGTCCGCGGTGTATTCATCATCCCCGGCCACGGCAACGTGGTGGGCCTGGGCCAGGCCCTGAGCCAGGAGGCCAAGCACCTGGAGATCTGGCACGGCCAGAATGAGCAGGGCATGGCCCAGGCAGCCGTGGCCTTCGCCAAGCAGATGAAGCGCAAGCAGATTTGCGTGGCCACCTCCTCCGTGGGCCCCGGCGCGGCCAACATGGTCACCGCCTGCGGCACCGCCACCGCCAATAACATCCCCCTGTTGGTGCTGCCCGGCGACGTGTACGCCTGCCGCCAGCCGGACCCCGTGCTCCAGCAGGTGGAGCAGACCAACAACCTCTCCATCTCCACCAACGACGCCTTCAAGGCCGTCTGCCGCTACTGGGACCGCATCGTCCGGCCGGAGCAGCTGATGAGCGCCATGATCTCCGCTTTCCGGGTGCTGACGGACCCCGCCAACACCGGCGCCGTCTGCATCGCCATGCCTCAGGACGTGGAGGGCGAGGCCTATGACTATCCCGAGAGCTTCTTCAAGAAGCGCGTCTGGCGTCTGGAGCGCCGTCCCGCCACCGAGGCCGCTCTGGCCGACGCGGCGGAGGTCATCAAGAAGGCCAAGCGGCCCATTCTGGTCTGCGGTGGCGGCGTCCGTTACTCTGAGGCCCACGAGGAGTTCCGGGCCTTCGCAGAGGCCACCGGCATCCCCTTCGGCGAAACCCAGGCCGGCAAGAGCGCCATCGAGTGGACCCACCCCCTGAACCTGGGCGGCCTGGGCGTCACCGGCTGCTCCGCCGCCAACGATATTGCCAAGAAGGCGGACGTGGTCATCGGCGTGGGCACCCGCTACACCGACTTCACCACCGCCTCCAAGTGGCTGTTCAAGGACACCTGCAAGTTCGTCAACATCAATGTGTCCGAGTTCCAGGCCCTGAAGATGGACGCCGTGCCCGTGGTGGCCGACGCCAAGGATGCCCTGCCCCGCCTGCTGGCGAAGCTGGACGGCTACAAGGCTCCCTACACCACTGAGGTGTCCGCCGCCCGCGAGAAGTGGGCCAAGGAGCTGGAGCGCCTGGATCATATCACCTTTGAGGACAAGAAGAGCTGGAAACCCATCATCAACGACGCCAACGCCGACTCCGCCAAGCGGTTCGCCAAGGACCTGGACGCAGGCCTGTGCCAGACCACCGTGCTGGGCGCCATCAACGCCATGATGAGCGAGGGCGACGTGGCTATCGGCGCCGCCGGCTCCCTGCCCGGCGACATGCAGCGGATGTGGCGGCCCACCGGCATCGACTGCTATAACATGGAGTACGGCTACTCCACCATGGGCTATGAGATCGCCGGTGCCCTGGGCGTGAAGCTGGCCATTGGCGACAAGCGGGAAGTCTACGCCATGTGCGGTGACGGCAGCTTCAACATGCTCCACGGCGAGCTGGTCACCGCTGTTATGGAGCGCAAGAAGATCAACATCTGCCTGTTCGATAACGCCTCCTTCGGCTGCATCAACAACCTGCAGGTGGGCCACGGCAACGTGACGCTCTGCACGGAGCTGCGGTACCGCAGCAAGGACGGCCTGTTCGGTGACTTCCTGAACATCGATTACGCCAAGGTAGCGGAGGGCTACGGCTGCAAGAGCTACTCCATCCGCACCATGGAGGAGCTGGCGGCGGCCTTCGAGGACGCCAAGAAGGTGAAGGACCGCCCGGTGCTGTTCGACATCAAGGTGCTGCCCAAGACCATGACCGACGGCTACGGCTCCTGGTGGCGCGTGGGCGACACGGAGGTGTCCGAGCGGCCGGAGAACCTGGCGGCCTATCAGGATCACCTGGACCACGTGAGGGACGCCCGGAAGTATTGATCCTCTCAAGGGGGAGCTTGCTCCCCCTCGACCTCCCCTACCACCAGTGACATCGGTCACTGGTGAACGGCGCCCCAGGCGCCTGGGGCGGGGAATTTTCGGCAGGCGCATGTCCTGCCGAAAATGATTGAAAGATCTTCTTTCGCCGCTGGCGAAAGAACTGGGAAAACACTTGGTTTCCCCAAGTCCCTTTCCTGCGGGTATCGAAAGAGGAGGAGATTCGTTTGAATTGTCCTTTTTGCGGCGCGGAAATGGGGAGCGGCGCTTTGCAAAGCAACTATGGAATCTATTGGCTGCCAAAGCCTCGGAAAGCCGGACCACCGGACTTGTCTAAGGATGCAGAGCATTTGAGCAGGCAGGATACCCCGCTTATTACGCCACCTTATATCCCAGCCTCCCGCTGTACCAAGTGCCGGAAGATTATTCTTGATTACTGAGCTGCCGCCCCGGTCGGCACGTCTATGACCGTCCGGGCCACGGTGCGGCGGGCGGTTGATAACCGCCCCTACAGGAAGATCTCCGGGCTTTCCCGAACTGCCAGGAGAGCGGCAGCGAAAAGCGGCGCAGGATGTATCCCTGACTTCCCCGGGCTGGTGGTTTCCCCAAGGGTAGCGCGTTTCCGTCCCTGACTGCCGCAAGGGACCGTCAACCATCCCCCGCCGGCGGCAGGAGGTCTGCGCCTGCGCAGACCGACCCGCCGAACATGTTTTCTTTTCCACCGGGCGCGGCGCATTTTCTTTTTGATGTCTCAAAAAGAAAATGGGGGGCGCATCTGCCAGACATCATCATAGCTGCCTTTCCCCGCTGAAACGGGCGGCCTTACAACTGCATATCCTCATTTTCAAATAAAGGAAGGTACACAATCATGGATAAGGTTCTGAAAATCGGCATCATCGGCTGCGGCGCCATCGGCAAGGATCACTGCCGCCGCATTATCGAGACGGTCCCCGGCGCCACGGTCGTGGCCGTCAGCGACTATGTGGCTGCTGCCGCCGACGAGACTGCCGCCAAGTACGGCATCAAGTCCTATGGCAACGACTGCGACGGCATGATCAAGGACCCTGAGGTGGAGGCCGTGGTCATCACCTCCATCGATCCTACCCATCACGACTACGTCATGAAGACTCTGGCAGAGGAGAAGTGGTGCTTCTGTGAGAAGCCCCTGAGCCAGAACGCCAAGGACTGCGAGGAGATCATCCGCCGGGAGCAGGAGATCGGCAAGCGGCTGGTGCAGGTGGGCTTCATGCGCCACTATGATCGGGGCTACGCTGAGATGAAGCGGATCATCGCCTCCGGCGAGCTGGGCAAGCCCCTCATCATCAAGGCCTGCCACCGCAACGTCTCCCAGGGCCCGGGCTTCAAGACCGAGAACGGTGTCACCAACGTCGCCATTCACGAGCTGGACATCTGCCGCTGGCTGCTGGATGACGAGTATGAGGACGTGCAGTGCGTGAAGGTCCGCCAGTCCTCCAACTCCGACAAGGGCTATGATAACCCCCAGGTGATGCTGATGCGCACCAAGAAGGGCTGCTTCATCGATGTGGAGGTCCAGGTGGCCGACGGCTACGGCTATGACATCCAGTGCGAGGTGGTCTGCGAGAACGGCACCGTCAAGCTGCCCGATCCCTACGCCGTGGTGTGCCGCTCCCGTCCCGCCGGCTGGGACAGCGTGAAGCCCGCCGAGTCCATGCCCATCATGACCGACTGGAAGGAGCGCTTCATCGAGGCTTATGACATTGAGTTCTGCAAGTGGGTGGAGTCCGTCCATGCCGGCAAGCTCACCGGCCCCTCCTCCTGGGACGGCTACGTGGCCTGCGTGGCTGGCGACGCTCTGAACGCCTCCCGCGGAACCTCTCAGTTCCTGAAGGTGGAGACCATGGAAAAGCCGGAAATGTACAAGTAATCTGCAAAATCAAGCGCAAAAAGGCCGCCCTCCCGGGCGGCCTTTTTGCGGGGATCCCCTGGGAAGCGTGAAGGGTCGAGAGTTGAGAACGAAGAGCGCTGCTGTTTGGATAGAAGCTGCCTCTTCGTATCTCTGATTTCCACCCCTCACGTTTTGCTCTGTTGGAGGACTTGTTTCTTTTTGTTTCCAATCGTTCACAAAATCTCCCTTGTTTTCGCGGTCGGAAGGCTGTACCATAAAAACAGAACAAAGAAGATCAGACGGCCGTCCGCGGCCGGAAAGGAACGATATGAACATACGAAAGAAAATCCTGACTCGCTGCGGCGCCCTGCTGACGGCGGTTCTGGTGCTGGCCCCAACCGCCCTGGCGGCGGAGGCTGAGATACCGTACATCCCCCAGACTGTCCCGGCGGCCCAGCTTGCTCCGGCAGACCAGAGGGGGCAGGAGGACTGGCAGCTGCTGCTGGTGAACCCTTGGCACACGGTGCCGGAGGGATATGAGATCAAGCTGGCCACGTTATCCAATGGACTCCAGGTGGACGAACGGATCTATGATGATCTGGATGACATGCTCTCCGACTGCCGGGAGGCGGGCCTGAACCCCATCGTCTGCTCCGCTTACCGGACAGAGGCCACCCAGACCCGGCTGTACCGGAACAAGGTGGCGCGGGTCCGGGCCTCCGGTGTGCCGGAGGACCGGGTGGAGGCGGAGGCCGCCCGGTGGGTGGCCAAGCCCGGCACCAGCGAGCACCAGACCGGCCTGGCTCTGGACATTGTAGCCGCCGGCTATCAGATCCTGGACGAGGAACAGGAGGACACGGCGGAGCAGAAGTGGCTGATGGAGAACAGCTGGAAGTACGGCTTCATCCTCCGTTATCCTTCGGAGAAGAGCGACATCACAGGCATCGGGTACGAGCCCTGGCACTACCGTTACGTGGGCAAGGCGGCGGCAGCGGACATCTACCGCACCGGCGTCTGCCTGGAGGAGTATCTGAGCCAGGAGGGGCCGGAGGCGGAGCTGGCGCCTGCGCAGACAATCCGGCAGGCGGCCCCGGCATCCGGCTCTATGGAGACCGCGCCGCAGGGGGCGGCGGCCATCTGAAACTGCATCCACATACACGGCGGGGAAACCCGCCGTGTATATTTTCCCTGAATTCCTACTTGACAAATAGGATTTTTTGTGAGATAACTATACCATAGTAATTAACTGGGAAAAGGAGTGAACCAGATGAAGATTTACGCGGACAACGCGGCCACCACTCGGGTGAGCGACACGGCGCTGGCGGCCATGACGCCCTGCTTTCAGGAGATCTACGGCAATCCTTCCAGCCTTCATACGCCGGGACAGCGGGCGGCGGAGAAGCTGGCGGCCGCCCGGGCGATCTTTGCACGGAACCTGCATGCGGATCCCCGGGAGATCACCTTCACCTCCGGCGGCAGCGAGGCGGACAACCAGGCCCTCCGTACCGCGGCGGCCTTGGGGGAGAAGCGGGGCAAACGTCATATCGTCTCAACGAAATTCGAGCACCATGCCGTGCTCCATACCCTCCAGGCCCTGGAGCGGGAGGGCTTTGAAGTAACCCTGCTGGACATTCCGCCGGACGGCGTGGTGACGGCGGAGCAGGTCCGGGATGCCATCCGGCCGGACACTTGTCTGGTGAGCGTCATGTTTGCCAACAACGAGATCGGCACCATCCAGCCCATTGCTGAGATCGGCGCCGTCTGCCGCCAGGCGGGGGTCCTGTTTCACACGGACGCGGTCCAGGCGGCAGGCCACCTGCCCATCGATGTGGAGGCGATGCAGGTGGACCTGCTGTCCCTCTCCGCCCATAAGTTCCATGGGCCCAAGGGCGTGGGAGTGCTGTACGCCCGGCGCAGTATTCCTCTGGCTACGCTGATCCATGGCGGTGCCCAGGAGCGGGGGAAGCGGGGCGGCACGGAGGACATCCCCGGCATCTGCGGCGCTGCGGCCGCCTTTGACGAGGCCTGTGCCACCATAGAACAGAACGCCGCCTACCTCACGCCTCTGCGGGACAGGCTGATCGCCGGCCTTACCGCCATCCCCCACACCGCGCTGAACGGCGATTCGGCCCGGCGGCTGCCGGGGAATGTGAACGTGTGCTTCGAGGGGATCGAAGGGGAGTCCCTGCTGTTGCTGCTGGATGAAAAGGGCATCGCCGCCTCCTCCGGCAGCGCCTGTACCTCCGGCTCCCTGGACCCCAGCCATGTGCTGCTGGCCCTGGGGCGGCCCCACGAGGTGGCTCACGGCTCCCTCCGGCTGAGCCTGAGCCATGAGAACCGGCCGGAGGAGATCGACTATATCCTGGAGGTCCTGCCGGGGATCGTGTCCTATCTGCGGGGCATGTCCCCTGTGTGGGACGAGCTGGAGACCGGCCTGCGGCCGCATCTGATCTGAAAGGAGACAATGACTATGGCCTTATATAGTGATAAAGTGATGGACCACTTCCAGCATCCCCGGAACGTGGGGAAGCTGCCCGACGCCGACGGCGTGGGCGAGGTGGGCAACGCCAAGTGCGGGGATATCATGCGGATGTATATCCAGGTGGACCCGGAGACCCAAGTGATTACCGATGTAAAGTTCAACACCTTCGGCTGCGGCAGTGCCATCGCCACCAGCTCTATGGCTACGGAGATGATCAAGGGCAAGCCTGTTTCCGAGGCCCTGCAGCTCACCAACCGGGCAGTGGTGGAGGCTCTGGACGGCCTTCCGGCCCATAAGCTCCACTGCTCTGTCCTTGCGGAAGAGGCGGTGCGGGCTGCTATCCGGGATTACTACGACCGGAACAGCATCCCCTACGGAGAGGAACTGCGGGCTTGCGAAGGACATTGCGATACCTGCGGACATTAAGAAAACGCCTCGGAGCAATGCTCCGGGGCGTTGTTTCTCCCAATCAAAAATCATCGTCCCCGTCTAGCTCGTCCTCGTACGGGTAGCAGTCCGCGAACATCTTCTCAAACCGGCGCTGATTCTTCCGGTCGTTGGGCGTCATCCGATTCAGATTCTTCAGAAAGGACAAAATCATACCGAAGAGATATCCAAAGGTGCCGGGGGCGGCGGTGAGCCAGATCATCAGCGCGGAAATCACGGCCACGCCCAGAAAGCCGATCACCGTGCGCCAGGCGATCCGGCGGAGTGCCAGCGCCAGATCAAAGGCCGGGACCTGGTGCTTCCGGCGTCTGGCCAGGGAGATGGAGGAGCAAAGCGCCACCAGGGCCTGAACGCCGAAGATGCTCATGATAAGAAAACCGGCGACAGCCGCGCACAGAAAATGGAGGGCGATTGAGGCGATATCCATGCAGGGTTCTCCTCCCATGTCCAACTGAGTACGATCATTATACAGGAAAACCGCCGGTTTGACAAGGGGTGTTCACGCGAGCCACCATGTCCGGCCGTCCAACTGTCCGTCCTGGATGGTCACTACGCCATAGGAGGGGCGGGTGGGGGCACCGATGCTGCCGGGATTCAGGAACAGTGTCCGGCCCCGCCGGTCCACCAGAGGTCTGTGGGTGTGGCCGAAGAGGAAGAGGTCCAGCTGTTGTTCCTCCGCGGCAAACCCCGCGGTCACCAGGGACTGCTTCACGCCGTAGGTGTGGCCGTGGCACAGGAGAATACGCTTGCCCCGCAGCTCCAGCAGCCGTTCCGCCGGCTCTGTGGGACGGAAGTCACAGTTGCCCGGAACCTGTTCCAGGGGGATGGAGGGAAACCTGTCGTGGAGCCGTTCCCCGTCCCGCCAGCAGTCCCCCAGATGCAGAATCAGGTCCGGGGAGGTCTGCTCCACGGCCTGCTCCATGGGACTGACGGCGCCATGGGAATCCGAGAGTACCAGAATTTTCATAGGCATTTCCTTTCCGGAGAGGTCTTTTGGTTCAGTATAGAGGACGGCGGCAGATTTTGCAAATTTTTTGCGTGGATCCCCGGCGCGCTTTCCCGGATGCGGAAAAATTGAAAAAGGGGCTTGACAGAGCAGAGCGGCTATGGTATATTCTACCTGTGGTTAGTTAAAACTAACTAACGGCGCGGGCCGGGAGCGGCCCATACTTTCAACGCCGGGGTTTGCTAAAACTAACTTCGGCGGCAGGAACGGAGGGCAGTCATGGAACGGAGCTTTGAAGCGGTGCTGGTGGAACAATGTGCCACCACGCTGGCGGGTGTGAAGCCGGCCAGCCTGTTCCGGTATCAGGGCGCTGACAAGCGGCAGCCCCGGGAGGCCGCGGCCCGCTGGGCCAAAGAGCTGGCCCCTTACGGCATCACCATCCGGGTCCTGAAATACTGTCCGCAGACGGGTGCTTGTCTGATCTACCTGTACCGGGCCGGATGGCTTCGGTCGATCCTCTCGGAGCCATCCACCCGCGCCTTTCTGGCGGGGCAGGGGTATGGGGCGGATCAGAGCTGTCAGGAGCTGCTGAGGCAGCTTTCCAGGCGGCTGTGCCTGGAGCGGGAATTCCCCCATGAGATCGGCGTCTTTCTGGGCTACCCCCTGGAGGATGTGGTGGGCTTCATCCGGAACCGGGGCAGGAACTACACCTGCTGCGGATACTGGAAGGCCTACGGCGACCCGGAGGCGGCACAAAAGCGTTTCGATCAATACCGCCGCTGCACTGCCGCCTGCTGTGAGCAGTTCCGGAAGGGCACGGCCATCACGCAGCTGATCGCAGCGTGAGCTCCAACACAAGCTGGAAAGGAAGCAATGCTATGAACAAATTAGCCATCGTATACTGGAGCGGTACCGGCAACACGGAGACCATGGCCAACTGCATCGCAGACGGCGCCAGGGAGTCCGGTGCGGAGGTCGCCATGCTGCCCCCTGGGGAGTTCTCTGCCGCCCGGTTTTCTGAATTTGGTGTCGTGGCCTTCGGCTGCCCCGCCATGGGCGCCGAGCAGCTGGAGGAGGACGAAGTGGAACCCATGTTCGCCGGATTGGAGGACTCTCTGGGCGGAAAGAAGATCGCCCTGTTCGGCTCCTACGGCTGGGGCGACGGCCAATGGATGCGGGAGTGGTGCAGCCGCTGCGAGGCGGCGGGCGCCAACCTGTATGACGAAGCGGGCCTGATCGCCAATGATTCTCCCAATGAAGAGGCCCGAGAGGCCTGCCGGGAGTTGGGCCGCAAGCTGGCGGCCTGGTAACATTTGCTCATCAAAGATCTTTCTTTGATACTTATCTCCTTTTTTCCCCTCAACATGGCCCTCGCGCGGTGTGCCTGCCGCGCGGGGGCCGACTCCTTTTTCACGGCTTTCAAATTTTTCCGAAAAAGGGCTTGACAGCCATGGTTAGCCATGATAAACTACAAAACCGAAAGAAGGTTAGCAAAAGCTAACCACAGAACAGATCCAAGTGGAAGAAGTGTCTTGCAGAGGAGGGAGGTTTTATGATGCCTCTGACAATGGCCCGGCCGGGAGAGACTGTTACGATCCGCAAGATCACCGGCAGGGATGAGGTCCGGCAGCATCTGGCGGAGCTGGGATTCGTGGTGAACAGTGATGTCACGGTGGTCAGCCAGCTGGCCGGCAATCTGATCCTGCAGGTGAAGGACAGCCGGGTGGCATTGGACAAGACCATGGCGAACCGGATCATGATTTGAGAGCAGAGTAGGAGGAAGAATATGAAGAGCCTGAAAGATGTCAAGGTGGGGGAGACCGCCACAGTGGTCAAACTCCACGGAGAGGGCGCTACCAAGCGCCGGATCATGGATATGGGCATTACCAAGGGCGTGGAGATCCACGTCCGCAAGGTTGCGCCTCTGGGCGATCCGATGGAGCTGAATGTGCGGGGCTATGAGCTCAGTGTGCGGAAGGCCGACGCGGAGAAGATCGAGGTCTCTTAAAGAGGGGACTGCGTCCCCCTTTACGCTCCGGCAGACCTGCGGTCTGCCTCCACTATTCCCCCTCACCAGTGACGTTGGTCACTGGTGTGTGCGCCCCAGGGACGCACGGGTCGGGGGATTTTCGGCAGGTACACGCCCTGCCTAAAATGATTTCATTTTGTTCTTTCGCCACTGGCGAAAGAACCGGGGAAGCCGGAGGTTTCCCCTGGCCCCCCTTTCCCGGATGATGCGGGGACGGTGGAAATATCAATGGCGGCTGTTGCCGCTGTTTTTCAGGATGAAAGTTAGCCTAAACTAACACTTTGGAAGGAGAGAACGATGGACATGAAGATCGCACTGGCCGGCAATCCGAACTGCGGCAAGACTACGCTGTTCAACGACTTGACCGGCTCCAACCAGTACGTGGGCAACTGGCCCGGCGTCACAGTGGAAAAGAAGGAGGGCCGGCTGAAGGGACGCAAGGATATCGTCATCCAGGACCTGCCCGGCATTTACTCCCTGTCCCCCTATACACTGGAGGAAGTGGTGGCCCGGAACTATCTGGTGAAGGAGAAGCCCGACGCCATTTTGAACATCGTGGACGGCACCAATATCGAGCGGAACCTGTACCTGACCACCCAGCTGATCGAACTGGGCCTGCCCGTGGTGGTGGCGGTGAACATGATGGACCTGGTCCGCAGAAACGGCGACCAGATCGACGCCAGGAAGCTGAGTGACGCCCTGGGCTGCCAGGTGGTGGAGATCAGCGCCCTGAAGGGCGAGGGCGGCGTGGAGGCTGCGGAGCTGGCTGCCAAGATGGCCCAGCAGAAGCGCGCCGCTGAACTGCCCCACGTGTTCACGGGCAGCGTGGAGCACGCCATCGCCCACATCGAGGAGTCCATCCAGGGTATGGTGGACGACCGATATCTCCGCTGGTACGCGGTGAAGGTCTTTGAGCGGGATGAGAAGGTCCTGGCGGACCTGAACCTGAGCACAGACCTCCGGGCCCACCTGGAGGACCACATCGTGGACTGCGAGAAGGAGCTGGATGACGACGCGGAGAGCATCATCACCAACCAGCGGTATGCGTACATCAACGATCTGGTGACGAAGGCCGTCAAGAAGAAGGGCGAGAAACATCGCCTCTCCACCTCCGACAAGATCGACCAGATCGTCACCAACCGGATCCTGGCCCTGCCCATCTTCGCCGTGGTGATGTTCGCGGTGTATTGGATCGCCATGGGTCCCTTCGGCACCTTCCTGACGGACTGGACCAACGATGTGCTGGGCACTGCCTGGCTGGTGGAGATCCCCCGTGCCGCCCTGGAGGGCTGGGGCGTCAACGAAGTGGTCGTGGGCCTGATTTGCGACGGCGCCCTGGCCGGTGTCGGCGCGGTGCTGGGCTTCGTGCCCCAGATGCTGGTGCTGTTCCTGATGCTGGCCATTCTGGAGGACATCGGCTACATGGCGCGAATCGCCTTCATCATGGACCGGATCTTCCGGAAGTTCGGCCTCTCCGGCAAGAGCTTCATCCCCATGCTGGTGGGCACCGGCTGCGGTGTCCCCGGCGTCATGGCCTCTCGGACCATTGAGAACGAGCGGGACCGCCGCATGACGGTCATGACCACCTGCTTCATCCCCTGCGGCGCTAAGATGCCCATCATCGGCCTGATCGCCGGCGCCCTGTTCGGTGGCTCCGGCCTGGTGGCCGCATCCGCTTACTTCATCGGTGTGGCGGCCATCGTCATCTCCGGTATCATCCTGAAAAAGACCAAGATGTTCGCCGGCGACCCGGCGCCCTTCGTCATGGAGCTGCCTGCTTACCACATCCCCTCCGTGGGCAACGTACTGCGGGCCACCTGGGAGCGGGGCTGGTCCTTCATCAAGCGGGCCGGCACGGTGATCCTGGCCTCCTCTATCATCCTGTGGTTCCTCCAGGGCTTCGGCTGGGAGAACGGCGCCTTCGGCCTGGTGGAGGACATGAATAACTCCGTCTTGGCCGCTATCGGCAGTGCCGTGGCCTTCATTTTCGCGCCCCTGGGCTTCGGCAACTGGCGGGCCACTGTGGCCGTGGTCACGGGCCTGATCGCCAAGGAGAACGTAGTGGCCACCTTCGGCGTGCTGTACAACTTCGCTGGGGAGCTCAGTGAGAACGGCGACGAGATTTGGGCTCTGGTGGCACAGGACTACACCGCCATTTCCGCCTACTCCTTTATGATCTTCAACCTGCTGTGCGCCCCCTGTTTCGCGGCCATGGGCGCCATCAAGCGGGAGATGAACAACGCCAAGTGGACCGCCTTTGCCATCGGCTATATGTGCGTGTTCGCCTATGTGGTCTCCCTGATTGTCTATCAGATCGGCGGCCTCATCACCGGCGAGGTCTCCTTCGGCATCGGCACTGTGGTGGCCGTGGTCCTGGTTGTGGGCATTGTGTACCTGCTGTTCCGTAAGAACAAGTACGAGGACGAGCGGCTGACCATCCGCTCGGTGGATGCCGCCGGACGCCGCGCCGCCCTGAAATAAGAAAGGAAGCAGCCAATGAACGCACCCACTATCATCGCGGCCCTCATCGTCCTGGTGGTCTTTGCGGCCATCGTAGGCAAGGGCATCTACAACCGGCGTCACGGAAAGGGCGGCTGCTCCTGCGGCGGCGACTGCGGGGCCTGCGGCGGATGCCACTGCGGAAATACCCGTCATTCCTGACGAGCGGAAGCCCGGCCCCACCGGGCGGAAGGAGGCGTTCCATTTCATGGAACTGAGCCAAGCGCATCTGCGGTATCTGTTGGCCATTGGCGAGCTGTCCCAGGGAAAGGCGGCGGTCAGCTCCACCCAGGTGGCCCGGGTCCTCCAGGTGTCCCGCCCCTCCGTCACCCGGATGCTGGCTGTCCTGGCGGAAAAGGACCTGGTGACCAAGGAACGCTACGGCAAGATCATCCTGACGGAGACAGGGGCGGCCCTGGCCCATCAGCTGCAAGCGGGCCTCCGGGACCTGGAGCGGCGGCTGCCGGCCCTGGGCCTGGACCTGGACCGGGAAGAGACCGCCGCCGTGGCGGGGGCCCTGGCCTCAGTCCTGCCGGAGCACTGTCTCCGAAAGCTCTGCACGACCGAATCCGGCGGGACAATGGGATGTGCCACGCCTTAAAAAAGCAGTCCTGCGGCTTTTGCCGCAGGACTGCCTCTTTTCTTGAGCATAGAACTATAAAAGAGATATGATATATTTTGAGAAGACCCGGGGCCATTGGGCCGCCAGGTCCTTTTGTTTCCGATCCTTTATCTTCACGCTCTATTCCAGTCTCTGTACCGCGGCTCCCAGCACGCCGTCGCCGATGTAGACGCTCAACGTACCATCCAGCTCGCCGCTCCAGATGTGGTCGTAGTTTGGCAGGGCGGTGGTGAGCTTGCCCTGCAGAATCTCCATCTCCGCCGGAGCGCCGCCGTTGGCCACCGCCAGATTGTACCGCGCCACGCCGTTGTGGGACTGCGTCACCAGCTCGATGAGCTTGCGGATCACCAGGTTCCGGCCCCGGACCTTGGCAATGGACTGGAGCTGCCCGTCGGCGGCGAAGGTGATGAGGGGCTTGATCTGGAGCATGGTGCCCGCCATGGCCGTCACCTTGCCGATGCGGCCGCCTTTCTGTAGATATTCCAGCGTGTCCACGGAGAAAAAGGGGAAGGTGTTCTGGATCAACCAAGGCACCCGGCGCTCTGTCAGCGTCTGCCAGTCCATCCCCTGCCGCAGCTCCTCTGCCAGCTGGAGGATCATCATACCGGTGCCCAGAGACCCGCTGACGGAGTCATACACCCGAATGGTCAGGTCCCTCCGCTCCTCCGCCAGCAGCCGCACCATGTTGTAGGTGCCGGATAGGCCGCCGGAGAGCATCAGGGCGATGACCCCGTCATACCCCGCCGCGGCGATGGCGTCAAAGGCGTCCGAAATGTCCTGAGCGGCGGGCAGGGAGGTCTGAGGCAGCTCTCCGGACCGCAGCCGGGCATAGATGTCGGCGGCGTGGATGTCTACGCCGTCCCGGTACTCTCCGTCTTTGCACAGGATCCGCAGGGGCACGACAAAGACCTGGTTTTCCGCCGCCAGTTGAGGGGAGAGGTCCGCGCAGGAATCCGTGAGCAGGGCGATTTTTTGGGGTGTCATGGTCACATCTCCAAACCTTTCTCTCATGCAGGGCCGGCAGACCTGTCCGCCGGATCGGATGATATGGTGTGCCCATTCCGTCACACCATATCAATATAACCTAGTATATGGAATGCTACCGTAAAAATCAAGAGGAAAATCCCCGTAGGGGGAACAGGAAGCCCGTTCCTGTCTACTGGTGAAATTTTGTAGCGAGAGGACTTGCCAAAGGCGGCGGATTTCCGGTATGATAAAACACAGGATCTGAAAGGGAGGAAAGACCGTGCCGCTGGATGTGAAGGCCGCTGTGGCGGATGCACTGCTGGAGCTCATTCGCCGGAAGGATGCAGACAAGATCACCGTGAAGGACCTGGTGGAGGTCTGTGGGATCTCCCGTCAGACGTTTTACTACCACTTCAAGGACATTGTGGATGTGGTGGAGTGGGCGGCTCAGCAGGGAGTCCAGCGACTGGTGCGCGAGAGCCTGAACGCCGCCACCCCCCAGGAGGCCCTGGGCGTCTTCGTGGATTTTGCCGTAGAATCCCAGCCCCTGGTTCAGCGGCTGCTGAACTCCCAGCGGCGGGAGGCCATAGAGCGGATCATGGTGGACGCCACCCGTACATACCTGGCGGACAGCCTGCGGGAGCGGCGGGGAACGCCCGCCCTCCGGGCCGGGGACTGGAAGATTGCCCTGGATTTCTATGCCTATGGGATGACCGGACTGCTGCTGGAGAACTGCCGCCAGCGGGATCTGGACCGGCAGGAGCTGGCGGATCAGCTGTTCCGCCTGCTGTCCGGCGAGATGGTCCGCCCTCCGGAAACCTGACAGATGTGCCCGCGTGTCAAAGAGCTTGACACGCGGGCATTTTTGTCAGGACAGACAGCCTCCTCTGCCAGTGGCGCGCACGGAGCGGACGTGGTATAACCACAGCATGAGAGCGGAGACAGCGCAGTGACCGGAAAGGAGTGCGCGCATGGAATTGAGAGATGGAATGTTTGCCGTGAAGCTCTGCGAGCTGGAGCATCAGTACGGCCTGCTGAGAAGCCGCCTGGAGCTGTGCCAGGGGGCGGACCACGAGAAGATCCGGCACCTGCTGGCGGACGTGCTGGATGACTATCGGGAAAACGCCCTGCTGCTGGAGCAGAGCGCGGAGGGCTGCCGCTCCCCGGCAGTGGCGGAGCTGGCGGGCGTCCAGCGGGACTACTCCAAACGGATGGAGGAGCTGCTGCGGGACAGGCTGCCCCGCCTGATGCACGGGGAAGAGGACCCGCAGGAGGAGCGGGCGGAGGCAGCGGCCCTTTTCGCGGAGTACGCCATCGACTTCGCGGCCCAGGGCGTGCGCAGCGCCCTGCTGGCGGCCCTGGCCGCCATGGACCAACAGATGAACTGTGAGGAACAACAAGGAAAGGAACATCCCGTATGAAAGAAGTCAGACCCCCGAAACGGCCCTTGATTTTTTACTACTGCGTGGCCATGCTGATTCTGCTGCTGTTCAACTTCCTGGCCATGCCCTGGATGGCCCGCCAGCAGATCCAGGAGGTGGATTACGGCACCTTCATGGACATGGCGGAAAACCAGGATCTGGGCCAAGTGGAGATCCAGGAGCAGGAGAACCAGATCGTCTTTACCAACAAGGATGAGACCGCCGTCTACTCCACCGGCATGATCCCGGATCCGGACCTGAAACAGATGCTGAAGGACTCCGGCGCGGAGTTCTCCGGCCAAGTCATCCAGCAGACGGATCCCATCCTCAGCTTTCTGCTGACCTGGATCCTGCCCATCGTCATCTTTGTTGCCCTGGGGCAGTATCTCTCCCGGCGCATGATGAAGAACATGGGCGGCCCCAACGCCATGGCCTTCGGCAAGTCCAACGCCAAGGTGTATGTCAAGTCCTCTGAGGGCATCAAATTCTCCGACGTGGCCGGAGAGGACGAGGCCAAGGACAATCTCAAGGAGATCGTGGAGTACCTCCACGACCCAAAGAAGTATCAGGAGATCGGCGCCACCATGCCCAAGGGCATCCTGCTGGTAGGCCCTCCCGGCACCGGCAAGACCATGCTGGCCAAGGCCGTGGCAGGCGAGGCCAACGTGCCCTTCTTCTCCATCTCCGGCTCCGACTTCGTGGAAATGTTCGTGGGCATGGGCGCCAGCAAGGTGCGGGACCTGTTCAAGCAGGCCAAGGAGAAGGCCCCCTGCATCGTGTTCATCGACGAGATCGACGCCATCGGCCAGAAGCGGAATTCCGGCGCCTATGGCGGAAACGACGAGCGGGAGCAGACCCTGAACCAGCTGCTGACCGAGATGGACGGCTTTGAGGGCAATACCGGCGTCATCATCCTGGCGGCCACCAACCGGCCGGAGTCCCTGGACCCCGCCCTGACCCGGCCCGGCCGGTTTGACCGGCGGGTGCCGGTGGAGCTGCCGGACCTACAGGGCCGGGAGGATATTCTGAAGGTCCACGCCAAGAAGATCAAGGTGGCGGAGGACGTGGATTGGGGCAAGGTGGCCCGAATGGCATCCGGCGCCAGCGGCGCAGAGCTGGCCAACATCGTCAACGAGGCGGCGCTGCGGGCTGTCCGGGACGGCCGCCGCTTTGCTGCCCAGGCAGATCTGGAAGAGAGCATCGAGGTGGTCATCGCAGGCTACCAGAAGAAGAACGCCATCCTGACAGACCAGGAGAAGAAGGTGGTGGCCTACCACGAGATCGGCCACGCTTTGGTCGCGGCCAAGCAGACCAATTCCGCCCCTGTACAGAAGATCACCATCGTGCCCCGGACCTCCGGCGCCCTGGGCTACACCATGCAGGTGGAGGAGGGCAACCACTACCTGATGAGCCAGGAGGAGCTGGAGAACAAGATCGCCACGCTTACCGGCGGCCGGGCGGCGGAAGAGCTGGTCTTCCACTCCGCCTCCACCGGCGCCTCCAATGACATCGAGCAGGCCACCAAGCTGGCCCGGGCCATGATTACCCGGTACGGCATGAGCCCTGACTTTGACATGGTGGCCCTGGAGACAGTGCAAAATCAGTACTTGGGGGGCGACGCCTCCCTGGCCTGCTCCGCCGAGACTGCGGCGGAGATCGACCGGCAGGTGGTGGAGCTGGTGAAGCGCCAGCACGAAAAGGCCAACCGAATCCTCTCGGAGAACCGGGAGAAGCTGGACGAGCTGGCCCGGTATCTGTACGAAAAGGAGACGATTACCGGTGACGAGTTCATGGAGATCCTGAATCAGTGAGCATCCGATCCGTAAATCAGAAAAGAGGAGGCGCCCTTCGGCGCCTCCTCTTTTGCTGCCGTCTCACAGCCCCAGGCCGTAGATGCGGTTGGCGTTGTCAAAGAACACCGGCTCCCAGTGTGTCTCCGGCACCAGCCGGCGGATAAAGCCGATATATTCTCCCAGGTTGACAATGGGCCAGTCGGTCCCGAACATCACCTTGTCCCAGCACTGGATGGCCGTCAGCCAGGTGCGCAGCAGGAACACGTAGCCCGCCTGCTCCCGGAAATAGGCGTCCAGGTCCACCCGCCCCTCCAGAAGGCCGGACAGGTCGGCGGCCACATTGGGATTTTTCTCCACCACTGCCGCCGCGGCCTCCAGAAAGGGGTTGCCGAAGTGGCACATGACGAACTGGGTATCCGGATGGTCTGCCGCCACCTCATCCAGGGCCAGGGGGTGGCAGTATTTCAGATGGGCCCGGGAGAAGGCGGTCAGCCCCATGTGAACGGCCACCGGCTTACCGTAACGGGCTGCCAGGCGGTAGATGGGCTGGTACATGGGGTCCGACAGAGCGATCTTGTTGTACCCGGGGTACAGCTTCACGCCGCAGCAGCTGTCCCGCCGCAGGTGCGCCTCCACCCGGTCCGCCAGGTCCGGGATCACCCGGTTCCCGTCCTCCAGCAGGCTGCTGTCCAGGCCCACGCAGTAGTGGAACAGGTCTGTGGGGTAGTCGTGCCGCCGGAGCTCCAGATTGTGATTTCCCATCACCACGCCGTGGACAATGTGCAGTTCTCCATAGACCTCCCGCAGATGGTCCACGTTGTTGTGATGGCCCACCTGCCGGGCCATCTCCTCGGCAGAATCCTCCGAAAACAGGTGCAGGTGGGCGTCGATGATCTTCATACCCGCAGTTCTCCTTCCAGTTCGCCCCGGTATCCAGCGGAGCGGCGATTTTTCAACACCGCTATTATAACAGAGTTTGCCGCCTTCGCAACCCCCGTATGAAAACGGTTCCCGAAAAAAGCACAGAGGTCAGTGACCTCTGTGCTTTTCCTTTCGACGCGCCTGCCGCAGCTGGAACTTCCGCGCTTCCTCCGCCTCCCGCTGTTGGCGGGTGCGGGCGAGACGGGCCTGCTTCCCCTGCTCCTGTTGGAGCTTCAGGGCCTGCTGGGCCTTGGTGCCGATCCCTGCGGCCTGGGTCATCCGCCGGGCCTCCCGCTGGCGCCGCTTGGGGCTTTTGGGAGGGGGCAGATGCTCTGTCCCTGGCCGGGGCGGGCTGAATCGCAGCGTCCGCCAGTGTTCCAGAAGATAGGCGTAGACCTCCTGGTCCCGGGGCTCCGCGCCGAAGACGATCCGGCAGACGGAGTACTCCGTGTCGTCCTCCCGCTCGTACAGGCCGATCCAGAAGGGATCGTCGAACAGGATGGTGAGCCTGCTTGTGCCCATGCGTGTGTCCTCCTTTAAAGGTCTCGCACAAAGAACGGACAACCAAGGAGGCAGGTTACTGACGGCACATGGGCCGCTCCCGGACTACCAACCGGGACGTGTTTTTATCTTTGCGCTATCAGCATACCACAGCGGGCGCGGGATGGCAAGGCCGGGAGACAAAGCGTCCCTTTTCCCATCAGCCGCGGCGGTCGTATGATATGATAAAAGGGACCGAAACAAGCTGTAAGATTTGATCGCAAACCTTGTGTATATCAGTGAAGGGGTAAATAAGAAGCGAGGTGAAAGCCGATGGATGACACAACAATCGTCCAGTTATACTGGGATCGAGATGAGCGGGCCATCCCCGCCACATCCGGCAAATATGGAAACTACTGTAACTCGATCGCCTGGAACATCCTGGGCAATCGGGAAGACGCCGAAGAATGCGTCAATGATACCTATCTGTGTGCATGGACCTCTATGCCGCCCCACAGGCCCAGGGTTCTGTCCGCATTCCTGGGGAAGCTCACGAGAAACTTGTCCCTGAACCGATACAAGCATCATATCGCGGAGAAACGAGGCGGCGGAGAGGCCCCGGCTGTGCTGGATGAAATTGCGGAGCTCGTATCCGACACGGACAACGTGGAGCGGGCAGTGGACCGCAGGGAACTTGTAAGGGCGATCGACACTTTTTTGGAGAGGCTTCCAGCGGATAAGAGGCGCATTTTTGTCTGCCGGTACTGGTATTTCGATCCGGTTTCCAAGATCGCGTCCCGGTTTGGAATGACGGAGAACCATGTATCCGTAACACTGAATCGCCTCCGGCTGAAATTACACAACTATCTTCAGGAAAGGGGCTTTGACCTGTGAAAAGAGAGGAATTTTGCGAAGTCCTCGGTGACATCAATGAGAACTATGTGAAAGAGGCCGGAGCAAATCCCAAAGCCGAGAAGCGGAGGCGGTTTAAGTGGAAAGTGATCGCGGCCTGTTTATGCCTGCTGCTTGCGGCGCCGCTGACCGTATTCGCCATGGATACCATTCAGTATCATGCGGCAGTGGATTATCTGCGTTCCCTCGGGATCCCCGTTGAAGATCTGAGCGACTACTCCCGCACGGAAATCAAAGAGGCCGTGAAAACGATGGATGCGGGAGAAAGCAGCCTGCTGACGGAAGAAATTCTGAACCTGCTGCCAGATAGCGGAGAACCGATACAAAGGCCAACACAGGTGACATCAGAACAGGTCAGGGAATTGACACCGACCATGACGCGAGAAGAGGTCCTTTCATTTTTGGGCGATACCCAGGACATCGGTTCCGGCATTTACATATATATTTATAAAGTAGACGGAGAAGCACTGCTGCGGATCCCGTTTGCAAGTGATGAAGCGCAGCTGGGGGTCACAGGAGAAGAACTATTAAAGACCTTATCCCCGTAAGGGCGCAGGAAGGGCTGATGCGGAAACGTCCCGTTATTTCCCTCCCAAAAAGGGCGGCCCCTACGACCGCCAGGGGAGCGCGCAGCGACTGCGCATCCGTTGACGGCTGTGCCGCCTTACGGTTGCGGCGTGCCCGATGCGGGCAAGCGGAGCGCGCAGAAGGAGGGAAACCAGCGGAACACTGGTGTCGCAAATACTGAGAGCGCCGCAGCGCGAGACAGAAAAACAGAGGCAGATCGAAGGCGTCCTTACACCCTGATTTTGGTCGGCACTTCGCCGCGGGAATCAACTGCCAAGTCTCTGCGGCACTCCGCCGCGCCCGCCGGGATGCCATCGTAAACCCGCAGGCACCCTCTCATGCCGCCCCCATACAGCAACTTTGCATGCACGTGCCGGAGCGCGACAAAAGGCGTTCTTTTGGAATGTGCATTGGGACAAGCCGTCATCGCGGCTGAATCCCCCTATGTGGGACCCATAAAAAAGCGGCTGGCCTTCCGTCCAGCCGCCTCGTATTTTCTGGCAGGAAAAATCTCTCAGCTCCGCTGATTCCCCGAATTGGTGGTGTCCTTCAGCAGCACGTCATGGGCTCCGCCCTCCACAATGGAGACGGAGGACACCAGGGTCAACTTGGCCTTCTCCCGCAGTTCCGGGATGGTCAGCGCGCCGCAGTTGCACATGGTGGACCGCACCTTGGAAAGGGTGGTGGCCATGCCGTCCGACAGCTTGCCGGCATAGGGCACGTAGGAGTCCACGCCCTCCTCGAAGGAGAGCTTGGCCGCTCCGCCCAGGTCGTACCGCTGCCAGTTCCTGGCCCGGGCGCTGCCCTCGCCCCAGTACTCCTTCATATAGCTGCCGCCGATCAGCACCTTGCTGGTGGGGGACTCGTCGAACCGGGAGAAATACCGCCCCAGCATACAGAAGTCCGCGCCCATGGCCAGGGCCAGGGTGATGTGGTAGTCCTGGACAATGCCGCCGTCGGCACAGATGGGCACGTAGACGCCGGTCTCGGCAAAATACCGGTCCCGCTCTGCCGCCACATCGATGACCGCCGTGGCCTGGCCCCGGCCGATGCCTTTGGTCTCCCGGGTGATGCAGATGGAGCCGCCGCCGATGCCCACCTTCACGAAGTCGGCACCGCAATCCGCCAGGAAGCGGAAGCCCTCGCCATCCACCACGTTGCCGGCGCCCACCTTCACGGTGTCGCCATAGCGGGAGCGAATCCAGGCCAGGGTCCGCTTCTGCCACTCGGAGTAGCCCTCGGAGGAGTCGATCACCAGCACGTCCGCGCCGGCCTCCACCAGGGCGGGCACCCGTTCCTCATAGTCCCGGGAGTTGATGCCGGCGCCCACCACATACCGCTTCTGACTGTCCAGCAGCTCCAGGGGGTTGCCCTTGTGGGAGTCGTAGTCCTTCCGGAACACGAAGCTCACCAGATGCCCGCCGGCGGAGACGATGGGCAGGGCGTTGAGCTTGTGGTCCCAGATGATATCATTGGCGGCCTTCAGGCTGGTGCCCTCCGGGGCGGAGACGATTTTCTCCGCCGGGGTCATGAATTCGCTGACCGGGGTGGCCGGGTCCATGCGGCTCACCCGGTAGTCCCGGCTGGTGACGAGGCCCAGCAGCTTTCCGGTGCCGGTGCCGTCATCCGTGACCGCCATGGTGGAGTGGCCGGTCCGTTCCTTCAAGGCCAGCACGTCCGCCAGCGTGTCCCCCAGGCGGAGATTGGAGTCGCTGATGACAAAGCCCGCCTTGTAGTTCTTCACCCTCCGTACCATCTCCGCCTGCTGCTCGATGGGCTGGGAGACATAGATGAAGGCGATGCCGCCCTCCTTCGCCAGGGCGATGCCCATCTGCTCTCCGGATACCGCCTGCATGACGGCGGAGACCATGGGCACGTTCATGGTGAGAGCGGGCTCCTCCCCCCGCCGGTACTTCACCACCGGGGTCTTGAGGGAGACGTTTGCGGGAATGCACTCCGCGGAGGAGTAGCCGGGCACCAGCAGGTACTCACTGAAGGTACGGGAGGGCTCGGAGAAAAAATAAGCCATAGGGCCACCTCATTTCATCAGATTTCAAGTGGAAGCTGGATTTACAGGTCCAGCTGGAAAAACAGTGTGGACTCCACAGGACTGTCGTTGTAGCAGGGGATCTCGTAAAATCCCAGCTGCCGGTAGAGGCGGACGGCATCCTCCAGAACCGGCAGGGTGTCCAGCAGCATACAGCGGTAGCCGATCTGCCGCGCGTCCTCTGTGATCCGGCGGATCAGCTGCCGGGCAAGCCCCCGGCCCCGGTACTGCGGCTGGACGTACAGGCGCTTCATTTCGCATCGCTCGCCGTCCAGCCGCCGCAGGGCGATACAGCCCGCCGCCCGCCCGTCCACCCGGGCCAGGTACAGCCGTCCGTCCGGCGGGGCGTACTTGGCGGCGGGGGCGCGCAGCTCGTCCGCATAGTGCTGGATGTCCAGATAGATTTGAAAAGCTGGGTCGTGCGTCACCAGCATGGCGGTGTACGCCTCAAACAGGGCCCGAACGTCTGAGAGGGCATTATAGGCCGGTTCGATCACAACGGTTGAATCCATATTCAAGCACCTCCCGGCGGATGTTTCAGATATGATACCCGGTTCCGGCCGGTCTGTCAACCGTTAGAGAGAAAAATAGTCCTTTGCGGCATCGAACAGGCCAAGATCGTAATTCCCCGGGATATTTCGGTACAGGCAGGGCCCCACCCGCTCGGCGTGCCCCATCTTGCCGAAGACCCGGCCGTCGGGTGAGGTGATGCCCTCTACCGACCAGACGGAGCCGTTGGGGTTGCCGTCGATATCCATGGTGGGATGGCCGTCCAGATCCACGTACTGGGTGGCGATCTGGCCGTTTTCCGCCAACTGTGCCAAGAGATCCGGCGGGCAGAGGAACCGCCCTTCCCCGTGGGAGATGGGGACGCTGACGATGTCCCCCACCTGGACCTTGGTCAGCCAGGGGGACCGGTTGGAGGCCACCCGGGTCCGGACGATCCGGGACTGGTGGCGGCCGATGACATTGTAAGTCAGCGTGGGGCAGGCGGCATCTGTGTCCCGGATTTCTCCGAAGGGGACCAGCCCCAGCTTGATGAGGGCCTGGAAGCCGTTGCAGATGCCCAGGACGAGGCCATCCCGGTTTTGCAGCAGGTCCATCACCGCGTCTGCGGCCTGGGGGGACCGGAGAAAGGCGGTGATGAACTTGCCGGAGCCGTCGGGCTCGTCGCCGCCGGAGAAGCCGCCGGGCAGGAAGAGGATCTGACTGCTCCGGGCTGCCTGGGCAAACCGGGCGGCGGATGCCGCCACATGGTCCGGTGTCTGATTATTCAGCACCAGGATCTGCGGCTCCAGGCCAGCCCGTAGCGCCGCCCGGGCGCTGTCGTACTCGCAGTTGGTGCCGGGAAACACAGGAATCAGCACCTTTGGCTTTGCCGTGCCTGTCCGGGGAGCGGCGCGGGAGAAGGCCGGGGCCTCCAGTACCGGCACCGGCGCAGGATCGGCAGGGACTCGGCTGGGGTATACATCCTCCAGCACGGACTCGTTCAGGGAGAGCAGCTCGTCGATGGAGACGCTGTCAGCGCCGGTGGTGAGGACCGGCTCCGCCGTGGTGGTGCCCAGCCTGACGGCGCAGAGGAGGTCTGTGTCCTCCGTCAGCTCCGCCACAATGGCGCCAGGGCACGGCAGGTCCCAGGCGATCTCACGCCCCTCGGCCTGAAAGCCGATGGAGTTACCGAAGGACATCTGCATAATCCCCTCGGCGATGCCGTGCTCCACCGCCCAGGCGGAGCACACCCTGCCCGCCCGGCAAAGCTGGTGGAAGGTCTCCCAGGCTTCCCTCTGGCTCTGGGCGCCGCCGTTGGCGGGAGCAAAGAGGTACACCGGATGTCCCGCCTCCTTGAACTCGGGGGAGAGCACCTCCCCGGCCCGGATGGGGGCGATGGCAAAGGAGATGAGGGTGGGGGGCACGTCCAGATCGTTGAAGGTGCCGGACATGGAGTCCTTGCCGCCGATGGCCGCCGCGCCGAAGTCCAGCTGGGCGTCCAGAGCCCCCAGCAGGGCGGCGAAGGGCTTGCCCCAGCGTGCGGGGTCCTCCCGGAGCTTTTCAAAGAACTCCTGGAGGGTGAGGTAGGCCCTTCGATAGTCTGCCCCGGCGGCCACCAGCTTGGCAAGGGAGGTGACCACACCGTTATAGGCCCCCCGGTAGGGGTCCGCCGCCATAGCCTCCGGGTCGAAGCCCCAGGCCATAACGCTGGCCTGGTCCGTCTCCTGCCCCGGCAGCACCGGCAGAAGGGCGGCCATCACCTGGGCGGGGGTTCTCTGATTTCTGCCGCCGAAGGGCATCAACACGCTGCCACAGCCGATGGTGGAATCGAACCGCTCCGCCAGCCCTCTGCGGGAGGCGGACGCCAGACTGGAGGCTATGGAGCGGAGGGAGGAGTTTTCGGCATCCTGGGAGACCGGGGACGCGGGAATGGGGGCAGGAACCGCCGCCCGGGCGTGCTTCACGGCGCCGTTGGTGTTCAGGAAGTCCCGGCTCAGGTCCACGATGGTCCTGCCCCGCCAGCGCATCACCATCCGGGGGGACGCCGTCACCACCGCCACGGGGTACGCTTCCAGATTCTCCGCCTCCGCGGCGGCGATGAATCGGTCTGCGTTTGACCGGGCCACCACCACTGCCATTCGCTCCTGGGACTCGGAGATGGCCAGCTCTGTGCCGTCCAGGCCGTCGTACTTCTTCCGCACTGCGTCCAGATCGATATCCAGGCCGTCCGCCAGCTCACCCGCGGCCACGGATACGCCGCCTGCGCCGAAGTCGTTGCACCGCTTGATGAGCCGGGTGACATTCCCATCCCGGAACAGCCGCTGGATCTTCCGCTCCTCCGGGGCGTTGCCCTTCTGGACCTCGCTGGCCATGGTGGTGAGAGACTGCCTGTTGTGGCTCTTGGAGGAGCCGGTGGCGCCGCCGATGCCGTCCCGGCCGGTGCGCCCCCCCAGCAGGATCACCACGTCCCCGGGCTGGGGCCGTTCGCGGACCACATTCTCCGCCGGGGCGGCGGCCACCACCACGCCGCACTCCAAATGCTTGGCGATGTAGCCGGGGTGATATACCTCGCTGACCAGCCCTGTGGCCAGGCCGATCTGGTTGCCGTAGGAGGAGTAGCCCGCCGCGGCGGTCTGGGCGAGCTTGCGCTGGGGCAGCTTGCCGGACAGGGTCTCCGCCACCGGCGTCCGGGGGTCGCCGCAGCCGGTGAGCCGCATGGCCTGGTGGACGTAGGCCCGGCCGGACAGGGGATCCCGGATGCAGCCGCCGATGCAGGTGGCCGCGCCGCCGAAGGGCTCGATCTCCGTGGGGTGGTTGTGGGTTTCGTTCTTGAACATCAGCAGCCAGTCCTGGGGCTTGCCGTTCACCTGGGCGGCGACATGGATGGAGCAGGCGTTGATCTCCTCACTCTCGTCAATTTCCGGCAGAAGCCCCCGTCGCTTCAGCACCTTGGCGCCGATGGTGGCGATATCCATGAGGGTCTGTGGCCGCTGGGCAGCTTTCTCCGGCCCATAGACCTCCTCCCGGGCGGCCAGATACCGGTTATAGGCGGCCTGGACCGCCGGATCGTTGATCTCCACGTGGTCCAGATGGGTGGAGAACGTGGTGTGGCGGCAGTGGTCGGACCAGTAGGTGTCCACCACCCGGATCTCCGTCAGGGTGGGGTCCCGGCGCTCCGTGTCCCGGAAGTATGCCTGGAGGAACGACAGGTCCTCCAGGTCCATGGCGAGACCCAGCCGCGCCAGCAGGGTATCCAGGCCCGCCCGGTCCAGGGCAGTGAAGCCCGTGACCGTTTCCACGTCTGCCGGGACGGCGGTCTCTGCCGCCAGCCGCTCCGGCAGGTCCAAAGACGCCTCCCGGCACTCCACGGGGTTGAGGACATACCGCTTCACCGCGTCCACATCCGCCGCCGTCAGGGGACCGAAGAGCAGATAGATCCTGGCGGTGCGGACCGTGGGCCGCTCCTCCTGAGTCATCAGCTGAATACACTGGGCGGCGGAGTCCGCCCGCTGGTCGAACTGTCCCGGCAGGGGCTCCACGCCGAAGGCGATGCAGTCCCCGGCGGGCAGGGCTGCGGCAGTATCGTCCACCTGAGGCTCAGAGAACACTGTCCCCACCGCCCGGCGGAAGGCGGCCTCGTCCAGGCCCTCCACGTCATAGCGGTTCAGCAGGCGCAGGTCCTCCAAGGCGGAGACGCCCACCACGGTCTGCAGCTCGTGCAGCAGGCCCCGGGCCTCCTGCCGGAGCCCCGGCTTCTTTTCCACATAGATCCGTCTTACCATCGTATGACCTCCCGGCGCCGGTTGGGCGCTCATCAAAATATGCGTTTCAGTCCGCCAGAGCCGCCAGAGCCCGCTGGCCGATGTCATGGCGCAGGTATTTGCCGTCAAAGTCCACCGCCCTGGCGGCGGCGTAGGCGTCGTGCAAAGCCTGCCGCAAAGTGGGACCGGTGGCGGTGACGCCCAGTACCCGGCCGCCGCTGGTGACCAGCTGCCCATTCTCGTCCAGTCTGTCCCCGGCGTGGTAGATGGTCACGTTTCCCGGTGCCGACGCGGGCAGAGAGATGGGCTTACCCTTTTCGTAGTGCCCTGGATACCCGCCGGAGGCCAAGATCACACAGGCGGCGGAGGCGTGCCGCCATTCCACGGTGAGCGATCCCAGGGTCTCGCTTTCCACCGCCTGCATGACCGTCAGCAGGTCTGTTTTCAGCAGGGGCAGCACCACCTGGGTCTCCGGGTCCCCGAAGCGGCAGTTGTACTCGATGACCTTGGGCCCGTCCGGGGTCAGCATCAAACCGAAGTACAGGCAGCCCTTGAAGGGGCAGCTTTCCGCCCGCATGGCGGCCAGAGTGGGCAGGAAGATGGTGTCCATGCACACTCGGGCGATGTCCTCGGTGTAGCAGGGGTTGGGAGCCACGGTGCCCATGCCACCGGTGTTGGGGCCAGTATCTCCGTCCCCCACCCGCTTGTGGTCCATGGAGGACACCATGGGGGCGATGGCGGTGCCGTCGGTGAAAGCCAGGACGCTGACCTCCGGGCCAGTCAAAAACTCCTCGATCACCACCCGGCTGCCGGAGTCCCCGAAGGCCCGGTCCTCCATCATGGTCCTGACGGCATCCTCTGCCTCTTCATAGGACCGGGAGATCAGCACGCCCTTGCCCAGGGCCAGACCGTCCGCCTTGATGACGATGGGGAAGGAGGCGGTTTTCAAATAGGCGAGCGCCGCAGCGGGCGTATCGAACACCTCATATCGGGCGGTGGGGATGTGATATTTTTTCATCAGGTCCTTGGCAAAGACCTTGCTGGACTCGATCCGGGCGGCTCTGGCGTCCGGCCCGAAGCAGGGGATGCCCGCGGCGTGGAGGGCGTCCACACACCCCAGAGCCAGAGGATCGTCCGGCGCCACCACCGCGAACCCCACGGCGTGGGAGACGGCGAAGTCCACAATAGCGCCGATGTCTGTGGCGCTGATCTGCGGCACACAAACGGCGTCAGCGGCGATGCCGCCGTTGCCCGGCAGGGCGTAAATCGTCTCCACCACCGGATTTTCTTTCAGTTTTTTGATGATGGCGTGCTCCCGGCCGCCGCCGCCTACTACGAGAAGATCCATCGAATCGTCCTCCTTGCTTCGTGTATAAAACAGTGTGAAGAGAGACCGGGGAAAACCGGACAGGCTTTCCCGGTTGATTTGCCATCGCAAATCAGAAAAGGAAACTTCATTGCCCCTATCCGGGCCCAGACTCGGCAGACCCGGCGGCAGGATGCCGGACAGGCCCGCTTCTCTTCAAAGACGCTCAGTGGTGGAACAGCCGCATCCCTGTAAACGCCATCACCATGCCGTATTTGTTGGCTGTTTCAATGACATGGTCATCCCGGATGGAACCGCCGGGCTCAACAATGTACTGGACGCCGGATTTTCTCGCCCGCTCCACATTATCGCCAAAGGGGAAGAAGGCGTCGGAGCCGCATGTGACGCCGGTGAGGGCTGTGATCCAGGTTTTTTTCTCCTCCGCCGTCAGAGGATCGGGGCGCACGGCGAAGGTCTTCTGCCAGATGCCCTCCGCCAGCACGTCCTCATACTCGTCGGAGAGATATACATCGATGGCGTTATCCCGGTCCGGGCGGCGAATGTTCTCCACGAATTGCAGGCCCAGCACCTTGGGATGGTGGCGGAGCCACCAGGTGTCCGCCTTGGTGCCCGCCAGGCGGGTGCAGTGGATGCGGCTCTGCTGGCCCGCTCCCACGCCGATGGCCTGTCCGTCCTTCACGTAGCAGACGGAGTTGGACTGGGTGTATTTCAGGGTGATGAGGGCCACGATCATGTCCCGCTTGGCCGCTTCCGGCAGGTCCTTGTTCTCCGTGACAAGGTTGGTGAGGAGCGCCTCATTGATCTCAAAGTTGTTCCGCCCCTGTTGGAAGGTGACGCCGAACGCGTCCTTGTACTCCTGGGGGGCGGGGACGTAGTCCGGGTCGATCTGCACGACGTTGTAATTGCCCTTCTTCTTGGTTTTCAATATCTCCAGGGCTTCGTCGGTGTAGCCGGGGGCGATGATGCCGTCGGACACCTCATATTTCAGATACCGGGCGGTGGCGGCGTCGCACACGTCGGAGAGGGCCGCCCAGTCCCCGTAGGAGCACAGCCGGTCCGCACCCCGGGCCCGGATGTAGGCACAGGCGATGGGGGAAAGGTCTGCGCCCTCCTCCACAAAGTACATCTGCCGCTCCACATCCCTGAGGGGGTTGCCCACGGCGGCCCCGGCGGGGGACACGTGCTTGAAGGACGCGGCGGCGGGCAGGCCGGTGGCTTCTTTCAGTTCCCGCACCAGCTGCCAGGCGTTCAGCGCGTCCAGAAAGTTGATGTATCCCGGCTTGCCGTTCAGCACCGTGAGGGGCAGGTCGGACCCGTCCCGCATGAAGATGCGGGCGGGCTTCTGGTTGGGATTACAGCCGTATTTCAGTTCCAGTTCGTTCATGCCTGGGTCTCCTTTCCGGAATACTTGTTGACGATGCGCTGCTGGAAGTCCCGGGTCTCCAGGTCTGTGAAGCGGACGAAGAGGGAGATCCTGTTGGCCTCGTCCAGAGCGTCCCAAACGGCGCTGGCGAGGCTGTCAATGTCCCCTTCCACGGCCACCTGCTCCGGCTCTCCGGCAAAGGAGGGCAGGGGATCGCCGTCTCCGGCGTAGGTGTGGAGGAAGTGGCCGGTCCCCGGCTGGCCGGGATACTCGAAGGTCTGCCGCAGGCAGCGTCTGCCGGTCCCGTCGGCGGCTTTCAGGATGGACAGCTTGTAACTGCCGTTGGGCCCCAGCAGCCCGGAAATCCGCGGGGTCCAGTTGGGACCGTCCGGCTCGAATTCCCGCGTGCGGAGGGCCTGCTCCATGGGAAGGCCCTGCTTTAAAAACTCCAGGATGGTGTCCGTCTGGTCCCCGTTGGTGACGATGAGTCCCCGGCCCATCTGCCGTACCGGGTGGTAGATGATGAGGCTGGGGTCCTCCATCCTGGCGGGGTCCGCCGCCTGGGTACGGATGCCGTCCGGCTCCTCCGCGAAGACGCGGTTGCGGCTGTTGGCGCTGCGGCCCATGATGAAATAGACGGCCACGGACGACTTGCCGTCCGGCGTCATGCCCAGCACGATCCCACGGCCGGGATAGGGATTGCCCCGCAGCAGGGCACATAAATCCTGTTTCACAGATGCTCCTCCTTTTCCGTGGCGATGTGGGCGGCCAGCTGTTCTGCGGCCTGGGGCAGCAGCACCCACTCCGCCTGTTCCATGACCCGGCGCTGCAAGGTTTCCGGCGTGTCGCCGGGCAGAATGTCCACCGCTTTCTGCAGCAGGATGCGCCCCCCGTCCGGGATCTCGTTCACCAGATGGACGGTAGCGCCGGTGACCCTGACGCCACGGCGGAGGGCTGCCTCATGGACCTTCAGCCCGTAATACCCCTTCCCACAGAAGGCGGGGATCAGGGAGGGATGGACGTTGACGATCCGGTCCGGCCAGCGACGGACGAAGTCCGCGGACAGGATGGACAGGAACCCGGCCAGCACGACCAGATCCACCCGGTACTGCGTCAGCGCCTCCATCAGCGCCGCCTCAAACGGCTCCTGCCCCAGCTGCTTCCGGGACAGGGGAATGGCAGGCACGCCGCGGCGTTTTGCCCGCTCCAGAGCGTAGGCTTCGGGATTGCTGGAGAGGACCAGCACGATCTCCACGTGGGGCAGGGCGCCTGCTTCCTGAGCGTTCAGCAGCGCCTCCAGGTTGGTGCCGCCGCCGGAGACCAGCACAGCGATACGGGCCTTGTTCAGCATAGGATCACCCGTTCCTCTCCGGAGATCACCTCACCTATCACATAGCCGGGGCAGCCGTGCTGGGCCAGGGCGGAGAGGGCCTGGTCCGCCGTGTCCCGGGAGACGATCACCGCCATGCCGACCCCCATGTTGAAGGTGTTGAACATGTCCCGCTCCGGGATGTGGCCGGTCTCCCGGAGCATTTTGAAGATGGGTGGCGTCCGGACGGCAGCCTTCTCAATTTTCACCGTCATCCCATCCGGCAGGCACCGGGGGATGTTCTCATAAAAGCCCCCGCCGGTGATGTGGCTGATGCCGTGGACCTCTGCCGCGTCGATGGCGGCCAGCACCGGCTTCACATAGATGCGGGTGGGGGTCAGCAGGGCCTCGCCCAGGCTCTCCCCCAGATCTTCACAGTAGACCGTCAGATTGGCATGCTCCACGTGAAAGACCTTCCGCACCAGGGAGAATCCGTTGGAGTGGAGGCCGGAGGAGGGCAAGGCCAGCACCACGTCCCCGGAGCGGACCCGGTCCGGGTCGATGATATCGCCCTTGTCCACGATGCCCACGGAAAAGCCCGCCAGGTCGTAGTCCTCCGGCGCCATGATGCCGGGGTGCTCGGCGGTCTCGCCGCCGATGAGGGCGCAGCCCGCCTGGACGCAGCCCTCTGCTACGCCGGAGACAATGGCGGCCACCTTCTCCGGCACATTCTTGCCGATGGCGATGTAGTCCAGAAAGAACAGGGGCTTTGCCCCGCAGCAGATGATGTCGTTGACGCACATGGCCACGCAGTCCACGCCCACGGTGTCGTGCCGGTCCAGCAGCTGGGCGATGCGGATTTTGGTGCCCACCCCATCGGTGCCGGACACCAGCACCGGCTCACGTATGCCGGTCAGGTCCGGGGCGAACAACCCGCCAAAGCCCCCAATGCCGGACACTACCCCGGGGATCCTGGTCCGGGCCACGTGGGGGGCCATCAGCTTCACACCGGCGTAGCCTGCGGTGATGTCCACGCCGGACTTCCGGTAGCTCTCCGAATAACTCTCCATATCAGGTCCTCTCCCTCTCACTGATCTTGCACTCGAATCGGTCTTTGCCGCCGTCCTGGGGCACGGCGGTGGGGTAGCCCCCGCCGAAGCAGGCGGTGCAGAAGCCGCACTGGGTATTGTCCGCCAGCTTCACCACGTCCTGCAGGCTCAGATACCCCAGGGAATCCACACCGATGATCTTTGCGATCTCCTCCACCGAGTGGTTGTTGGCGATGAGCTTGCTGGGGTCATCGATGTCTGTACCGTAGTAGCAGGCGGCCACAAAGGGCGGTGCGCTGACCCGCATGTGGATCTCCTTCGCCCCGGCTTTCCGCAGCAGGTCGATGGTCCGGCGGCAGGTGGTGCCCCGGACGATGGAGTCGTCGATCAGCACCACCCGCTTGCCCTCCACCACGGAGCGGATGGGGTTCAGCTTGATATTGACCTCGTTTTCCCGCATGGCCTGAGTGGGGGAGATGAAGGTGCGGCCGATGTACTTGTTCTTGATGAACCCCATGCCGTAGGGGATACCGCTCTGCCGGGCGTAGCCCAGGGCGGCGTCCAGGCCGGAGTCCGGCACGCCGATGACGATGTCCGCCTGGACCGGGTGCTCCAGGGCCAGGAAGGCCCCGGCCCGCTGCCGTGCCACGTGGACGCTGGACCCGTCGATGACGGAGTCCGGCCGGGCGAAGTAGATGAACTCGAACACGCAGAGCCGCTTGGGGACCTTGCCACAGTGGCGGGTGTCGGACTTGACGCCGGACTTGTCCGCCACCACGATCTCCCCGGGCAGGATGTCCCGCTCGAACCGGGCGCCGATGGCGTCCAGGGCGCAGGACTCGGAGGCGAACACCACGCCCCCGTCCCGCAGTCGGCCCATGCACAGCGGCCGGAAGCCGTGGGGGTCCCGGACGGCGATGAGCTTGGTGGGGGAGGAGATCACCAGGGAGTAGGCCCCCTCGATCCGGTCCATGGCGGCGGAGACCGCCTCCTCGATGGAGGGGGCGCGCAAACGCTCCTGGACGATGATGTAGGCGATGACCTCGGAGTCCGTGGTGGTCTGGAAGATGGAGCCCTGGCTCTCCAGCTCCTGGCGCAATGCGTGGGAGTTGGTGAGGTTGCCGTTGTGGGCCAGGGCCATGCGGCCCTTGTAGTGGTTCACCAGGATGGGCTGGACGTTCCGCTTGTTGTCGGACCCGGTGGTGCCGTAGCGCACGTGGCCTACGGCGATGGTGCCCGTGCCCAGGGAGCGGAGCCGCTCCGCCGGAAACACCTCGTTCACCAGCCCCACATCCCGGTACGCGGTGAACACGCCATCATCGTTCACCGCGATGCCGGCGCTCTCTTGGCCCCGGTGCTGGAGGGCGTACAGGGCGTAATAGGCCAGGGGGGCCACATCCGTCGTCTCCGGCGCGTACACGCCGAACACGCCGCACTCCTCTTGGATGTGGCGGGCCGGGAGCACGGCGCTCAGCTCAGTCGGCATCATGGGCAAGCAGTCTCTGCATGACCTCGGCATAGGCGCCCTCCACGCCGCCCAGGTCCCGGCGGAAGCGGTCCTTGTCCAGCTTCTCATGGGTCTTTTCGTCCCAGAGGCGGCAGGTGTCGGGGCTGATCTCGTCCGCCAGAACGATCGTGCCACCGGTCAGTCTGCCGAACTCCAGCTTGAAGTCCACCAGCGTGACGCCGCACTCTGCCCAGAAGGCCTTGAGAATGTCGTTGACGGCAAAGGCGTACTTCTTGATGGTCTCGATCTCCTCCGCTGTGGCCAGCTTCAGCGCCAGGGCGTGATAGCTGTTCAGCAGGGGATCTCCCAGTTCGTCGTTCTTGTAGGAGAACTCGATGGTGGGAGCGTCGAATACGATGCCCTCCTCTACACCGTACCGCTTGGCGAAGGACCCGGCAGAGAGGTTGCGGATGATAACCTCCAGCGGCACGATGGAGACCTTCTTCACCAGGGTCTCCCGCTCACTCAGCTCCTGAACGAAGTGGGTGGGAATGCCGGCCTTTTCGATCCGCCGCATCAGATGGTTGGTCATCTGGTTGTTGATGACGCCCTTGCCCGCAATGGTGCCCTTCTTCAGGCCGTTGAAGGCGGTGGCGTCGTCCTTGTAGTCCACGATGTAAAGTTCCGGGTCGTCGGTGCGGAAGACCTTCTTGGCCTTTCCCTCATAGAGCTGTTCCAGCTTCTGCATGGTGCGTTCGTCCTTTCTTTCTGTTGAGAGATTAGATATTTGAATAGGCAATTGATAAACCATTAGAAAAACGGAAGGGAAAGAGAAAATAGAAATGAGAAATCAGAAATCCGGCCGCGGGATGGCGCGGATACGGAACTTTGAGCCGTCCGGTCAGGACGGACTCCAGACTTTCCGATTCCTCATTTCCGATTTCTCACGATTTCAGGAGTTCCTCCTGGAGCTTGGCGTCCTTCTCGGCGATCTGCTCCGCCATCTTCCGCCGCTCCGCTTCCAGGCGCCGGGTCAGGGCCTCGTCCTCCACCGCCAGGATCTGGGCGGCCAGCACAGCAGCATTTTTCGCGCCGTTCAGTGCTACCGTAGCCACCGGGATGCCGCCGGGCATCTGGACTGTGGCCAGCAGGGCATCCAGTCCATCCAGGACGCCCCCCTTCATGGGAATGCCGATGACAGGCAGGGTGGTGTTGGCGGCAAAGGCCCCCGCCAGATGGGCAGCCATGCCGGCGGCGCAGATGACCACGCCGAATCCCCGCTCCCGGGCGGACTTGGCGAACTCAGCCGCCTGGGTCGGCGTCCGGTGGGCGCTGAGGATATGGGCCTCATAGGGGATGTCCAGGGCGTCCAGCTGGGTACAGGCCCCTTTGACCACGGGCCAGTCACTGTCGCTGCCCATGATGACGGCAACTTTTTTCATCGCAAGCGCTCCTTTCTGCGGCTCAGAGTTTTTTCCGCATGACGGTGTGGCGGAAGATGCCGTCCACAAAATACTCGCTGGAGCAGAACACGGGGCGTCCGTCGATGTCATAGTCCACCTCTTCCATGTTCAGCAGCGGCGTGCCCATGGGCACCTGGAAGATCTCCGCCAGGGCGGCATCCGCCGCGGCGGGCCGCACGTCTGTCAGATCCAGATAGGGATAGATGCCGCAGAACCGCTGGAGGAAGTGGAAGATGGGGAGCTTGAAGTCCTGGATGGTGTAATCCCCCTTGGCCAGGGCCTTTTCCACCACGTCCTCGCAGTAGATGGCGGGCCGGCCATCCGCGGTGCACAGCCGGGCGATGCGGATGATGGGGGTGTCCTCCGGAATGCGGAGCTGAGCGGCCACCTGGGCATCGGCAGTCCCATCGGAAACCCGGACAAAGGCCACCGCCGGCTCATGTCCGCTCTGGCGGATCATGTCCAGGAACTCTACCTCAATGTCCATGCGGGTCTGGACGTTCAGCACATGGCGGTTGATGATGGTGCCAACTCCGTGGCGGCGGGTGATGAAGCCCTCCCGCTCCAGAGAGGCCAGAATGTCCCGCAGCTGCGTGCGGCTGATCCCCAGCTTCTCTGCCAGGATACTCTCCCGGGGCAGGCGCTCGCAGCTGGCGTAGGCACCGTCCTTCATGTCGGCAAGCAGCTGAGAGCGGATGGTCTTGGTCTGGGCCGGCTGACCGCTCATAGTCACACCTCTTTCTGATTTCAAAATAGGTAATACCATAAAAGTCATACCTATTGTACCGGATTTTCTCCGGCGCCGCAACTGGCAGATTTGACAGATTCCGCCCTCCTTTTTTGCCCCGGCATATCCAGTCTGCTGTTGACGGCAGGACGCACGGGCCGGAGGCGTTTGTACGGCCGGATTTCGTGGGTTTTCACCGTGGACAACCGCCGGGGGGATGTTATAATGGAGTTGAACGAAAGAGGGAGGCGTTATCCGTGAAGATTGTGATCCTGGGTGCGGAGGCCCGTTACCGGGCCTATCAGCCCGCGATGCCCTTCATCCAGCAGCAGGAGCTGGTATTTCTGGACAAGGACAGCACGGAGGCAGAGATTCTGGCCGCCGGCGCTGATGCGGAGGTGCTGTTCGTGGATGCCATCACGGTGGTGTCCGCTGCTCTGATGGAACACATGCCCTGCCTGCGGCTGATTCACTCGGAGGGGGTGGCGTTTGACCGCATTGACCTCTCCGCCGCCCGGGAGCGGGGCATTTACGTCTGCAACAACAAGGGCTGCAACGCCGGGGCCGTGGCGGAGCAGACGGTCCTGCTGATACTGATGCTCCTGCGCCATGCCCTGGAGGGGGACGAGGCCGTCCGGGCGGGACGGCAGATGGAGATGAAAGAGCGGTGCATGGTGGAGGGGATCACGGAGCTCTCTGCCTGCAAGGTGGGCCTGGTGGGATTTGGAGACATTGCGCGAGCCGCGGCGGAGCGGCTGGTCCCCTTCGGCTGCGAGCTGTACTACTACACCAAGCGCCGCCGCTTGCCGGAAGAGGAGAAAAAATACCACGTCACCTACCTGCCGTTGGAGGAGCTGGCGGAGAAGAGCGACATCGTCAGCCTCCACTGCGCTGTCACGGAGGAGACCCGGAATCTGGTGGATGCCGCTCTGCTGCGGCGGATGAAACCCACAGCGTACCTCATCAACACCGCCCGGGGAGACCTTGTGGACAACGAGGCCCTGCGGCAGGCCCTGCTGGAGGGGCGAATCGCCGGAGCGGGGCTGGACACGCTGTCCCCGGAGCCGGTGCCGGCGGGGCACCCCCTGACGGCGCTGCCGCCGGAGGTCCAGCGGAAAGTGGTCCTGGCACCCCACCTGGGCGGCATTACAGAGGCATCCTTCCGTCGGGCCCATGCCCACATGTGGCGAAATGTGGAGCATTTGGCTGCGGGAGAGCGGCCGGACAACATCGTCAACGGCCTGTGATGCTCGCCGACGGTAAAAAATTCTGCCGGAGATGAAACAAAACCTATGGAAAAATCGTCTAATTCCTATAAAGACCTATGGTAGAAGGACCATGTGCGGTTTGAAAGTCCTGCGCGCGAGCTGTGGGTCTGTATGCGGAAAACCCTCATGCGCCAACCGGCTTGCCTGTTCTCATGGCCCGCACGGCGCATGGAGTCAGGAAAAACAAAGAAGGGGAGCGTGACGCCGAATGAGACGTCGGATCTGGAGAGGTTGGATATTGTGCCTGTGCGCCTGCTTGCTGCTGTGCGGTGCCGCCAGCGGGACTGGAAGCACACCGCCGGACGCGGTGAGCCGCGGGGCCTTTGCAGACGCCCTGTATGACGCCCATGTGGCCCACGGCGGCGCTCCTGTGGTCAGCGAGGGCAGCTCCGCACCCTTCCGGGATGTGGGCTCCTGGTCTCCGTATTTCGAGGCGCTCTGTTGGGCTAAGGCCAGCGGCATCGCAGGGGGCTATGCAGGCGGTGCCTTCCGTCCTGCGGCACCGGTGACCCGCCAGCAGGCGACGGTGATGCTGTACCGCTATGCCAAGACCACGGACCTGCCGCTGGAGAAGGGGAGCGACCGGGATCTGGCCGGATACCGGGACGTGGATACCATCCCAACCTGGAGTCGGGAGGCTGTCCAATGGGCCGTGCGGAACGGCCTGTGGTTCTCCGGCAGCGCCACGGAGTTGCAGGCGGCGGAGAACGTCTCCTGGGAGGAGCTGACCGTTCTGACCCAGCGGCTGTTCCTGGGCGGGATGCCCGCGGCTGCCTTGTCTGCGGCGCCGGAGGGGCTGACGATGGAGCTGCAGCAATGCACTACCACCGGCGCGGTTGTGGTACTGCAAAATGCGGCGGAGGAGACCTTCTCCTATGGGGCGGACTACGGTCTCTATCGGCAGGTGAACGGCGGCTGGTATCAGATGAACAAGGAAATGGACACCATCGCCATTGCCTATGAGCTGGCCCCGGGAGAGAGCCGGAAGCTTACCCTCAGCTGGGGAGAGCTGGACTGGGGCGGCGTCCTGCCCGCCGGGACCTACTGCGTGGCGCAGGGCGGGTTGCTGGGAGAACAGCAGGTCACCGTCTCCGTCACCTTTGCCATCAAATAAACGCCAGGCGGCCGCCGAAAAACCGGCGGCCGCCTTTCCATTGGGTGAACGGTTTCTTGCGATCCCGCCCAGACCGAAAAATCTCCCCCTCTTCTGGAGGAGTGAAGAGAACAGCACAGGCCGCCGGGAACGCCCAGCGGCCTGTACGGATTCTTGAGAAGGTGGCCCGGCGTCAAACACAGAAGCGGCAGGCCGCCAGGGCCGCCACAGCGCCGTCCGCGCAGGCGGTGGTCAGCTGGCGGACCTCCTTGGCGCGGAGATCCCCTGCCGCAAAGATGCCGGGAATCGGCGTCAGGCAGTCCTCCCCGGCGGCGATAAAGCCCGCTTCGTCCACCGGCACCCCCAGAGACCGGGCCAGCCGGCTCTCTGGCAGCAGACCCACCGCCTGGAACAGCGCAGAGACCGGCAGGTGGGAGACTTCTCCCACAGCGGTGTTCCGCAGGGTCAGGCCGGTGAGGCGTTCCGATCCCTCCAGGGCCTCCACCACGGTGGACCGCAGCAGCGTGAGGTTGGCGGTCTTCTCCGCCCGCTCCACCAGAATGGGATCCGCCCGGAAGTCCGACCGCCGGTGGATCACCGTCACATGGCGGCAGATGTCTGCCAGATACAGCGCATCCTGCAGGGCGGTGCTGCCGCCTCCGGCCACTGCCACATCCTGTCCGGCGTAAAAGGCTCCGTCGCACACAGCGCAGAAGGAGATGCCGGCCAGACGATCCTCGCCCGCAAGGCCCAGGGTCCGGCGCCGCATCCCGGCGGCCAGGATTACCGCCCCGGCGGTATAGGCACCGTAGTCGGTGACCACCCGGCTGGGCGTGCCGCTCTGGATCTCCAGCGCCTCCTCCAGTTCGATTCGGGTCTCCAGGGCCTCGGCCTGGCTGTACAGCCGCTCCGCCAGTTCAGCGCCGGACACGGCGGGCAGGCCCGGAAAGTTTTCCACCTTGGGGGAGGAGGCGATCTGCCCGCCGAAGCTCTCCCGCTCCAGCAGCAGAACGGACTTTCCTGCCCGGCGGGCGTAGACGGCGGCGGTGAGCCCGGCCGGGCCGCCGCCCACGATAATGATGTCGAAATACTGGTCCATAGATGTTCCTCTCTGATGACTGACAGAAGATAAGGGAGACTTCGCAGCCCCCCGCATAGTAACCGCTGTACCGCGGGTGCTGCTCCGCAGAGACGGCATTTTGGAGCTCGGAAAAGGAGGGACGAGAGTCCCTCCTTTTTCGTTGTTTACACGCTCTGCGAAGTGGCGAATTTTTTGATGGTGGAGGCGTTCACCAGCTTCTCCACCTGCTCTCCGTGGCGGACGATCAGGGTGGGGGCCTGCTGGATACCGTACCGGGCCACCAGCTCCCGATGCTCGTTCACGTCCATCACCTGATAGGCGATGCCCGCCTTCTCCAGCTCCCGCTTGGCGATGCTGCAGTTGGGGCAGGTCTTGGTGGTGAAGAGGAACAGGCCGTCCTCGCCCCGCTCCGCCGGTGTGCTGGGCGCGGTGCCGGCTGCGGGCTCCGTCGCAGCATCCCGGTCGCAGAGGCGGCGGCCCTCCAGCCGGGAGTTTTCCACCTGGTACTCCTGCCGGTCCTTGAACTCCTGGACCTTGCCGTCGTTCCAGTTCTGGACAGGGCGGTAATAGCCGGTGATGCGGCTCCACACCTCGCAGGTCTTCCCACACTTGGGGCAGGTAAAGTGCTCGCCCGAGAGATAGCCGTGGTCCGGACAGATGGAGTAGGTGGGGGACATGGTGTAGTAGGGGAGCTTGAAATTCTCCGCGATCTTCCGCACCAAATTGGCAGCCGCCTTCCAGTCCGGCAGCTTCTCACCCAAAAAGGCGTGGAACACAGTGCCGGAGGTGTACAGGGTCTGCAGGTCATCCTGGATGGCCAGGGCCTCGAAGATGTCGTTGGTGTAGCCCACCGGCAGGTGGGAGGAGTTGGTGTAATAAGGCGTGTCACCGGGGTTCTTGGCAGCGGTGATGATATCGGGATACAGTGCCACGTCATGCTTGGCCAGCCGGTAGGTGGTGGACTCGGCGGGGGTGGCCTCCAGGTTGTAGAGGTCGCCGTACTGCTCCTGATAGTCCATCAGCCGCTCCCGCATGTGGTTCAGCACGTCCTTGGCAAAGGCCTGGGTCTCCGGATGGGTCAGGTCCTTCCGCAGCCACTTGGCGTTCAGGCCCACCTCGTTCATGCCGATGAGGCCGATGGTGGAGAAGTGGTTGTCAAAGGTGCCCAGGTAGTATTTGGTGTAGGGGTACAATCCCGCATCCATCAGCTTGGTGATGACGGTGCGCTTCACCTTCAGGCTCCGGGCGGCGATGTCCATCATGTGGTCCAGCCGCTCATAGAACTCCTCCGGCGTCTGGGAGAGGTAGGCGATCCGGGGCAGATTGATAGTCACCACGCCCACGGACCCGGTGGACTCGCCGGAGCCGAAGTAGCCGCCGGACTTCTTCCGCAGCTCCCGCAGATCCAGCCGCAGGCGGCAGCACATGCTGCGCACGTCAGAAGGCTCCATGTCAGAGTTGATGTAGTTGGAGAAATAGGGGGTGCCGTACTTGGCGGTCATCTCGAACAGGAGGCGGTTGTTCTCCGTGTCGGACCAGTCAAAGTCGCGCGTGATGGAATAGGTGGGGATGGGATACTGGAAGCCCCGGCCGTCGGCGTCGCCCTCGGTCATGATCTCGATGAACGCCTTGTTCACCATATCCATTTCCTTCTTGCAGTCGCCGTAAGTGAAATCCTGCTCTTTGCCGCCTACGATGGCCGGCAGGTTCTCCAGGTCACGGGGCACGGTCCAGTCCAGGGTGATGTTGGAGAACGGCGCCTGGGTACCCCAGCGGGAGGGAGTGTTCACGCCGAACACAAAGGACTGGATACACTGTTTAACCTCTTTCTGGGAGAGGTTGTCCACTTTCACAAAGGGGGCCAGATAGGTGTCAAAGGAGCTGAACGCCTGGGCACCGGCCCACTCGTTCTGCATGATGCCCAGGAAGTTCACCATCTGGTTGCAGAGAGTGGAGAGGTGGCTGGCCGGGGTGGAGTTGATCTTGCCCGGGATACCCAGGCCCTGCTGGATCAGCTGCTTCAAACTCCAGCCGGCGCAGTAGCCGGTGAGCATGGAGAGGTCGTGGAGGTGGATGGCGCCGCTCTTGTGGGCGTCGGCAATCTCCTGGTCATAGATTTCAGAGAGCCAGTAGTTGGCGGTGATGGCGCCGGAGTTGGAGAGGATCAGGCCGCCCACGGAGTAGGTCACGGTGGAGTTCTCCTTCACCCGCCAGTCGTTGATATGCAGGTAGTTGTCCACCAGCTCCTTGTAGTCCAGCATGGTGGAGTTCAGGTTGCGGATCTTCTCCCGCTGCTTGCGGTAGAGAATGTAGGCCTTGGCCACGTCGGCATAGCCTGCCTTGCTGAGAATGTCCTCCACGCTGTCCTGAATGTCTTCCACGGTGATCTTGCCGTCATGGATCTTATCCTGGTAATCCGCCGTGACCCTCAGGGCCAGGAGATCAATGATGTCCGGATTGTACTCCATGTGGGTGGCCTCAAAGGCCTTGGTGATGGCGGTGCTGATCTTGGAGATGTCGAAAGAGGCGATCTTTCCATCCCGCTTGACGACCTGATACATGAAACCCCTGCTTTCTCTATGATAAATTCAATTCCCTGCTCCTGACAAGTCAATGGGCGCTGACGCGCCCCGTATTTTCCATTCTACCACTTCCTGGGGGCTTGTCAATTAGAAATGCCACTATATCTTGTATGCATTTTCTGTGAAAACGCTGAATTTTTCCATATCTAGTCAATGCCGCGCAGCTCCACAGCTCCAAAGAACGGCCGGACCCGCTCCGCAAAGCCCTGCAGCTGCTCTGCTGTAAAGCCGTGATATCCCCGGCCGATCAGATTGCCGGAGTCCACAAAGTTCTGAAGATAGTACCGGGGCGCCCCTGCCAGCCAGGCGGCGATGGCGTCCAGGTCCTCCGGCCTGTGGAGCTCCCGCACCAGGGTGGTGCGGAACTCATAGTCCACGGTGCTTTTCCGCAGCAGACGGATGCTCTCCTCCACCGGGGCGGGGTTGAAGCCCGGTATGCCGACGGTTTCGGCATACCGCGCCGGAGCGTTTTTCACGTCCATGGCCACATAGTCCACAAGGCCCTGGTTCAGGATCTCCGCCAGCCGGGCAGGATCACAGCCGTTGGTATCCAGCTTCACGGCAAAGCCCAGTTCCCGCACCTTCCGCAGAAAATCCGCTGCGTCCGGCTGGAGCAGCGGCTCCCCGCCGGTGAGGACCACCCCGTCCAAAAGCCCCCGGCGGGAGGCCAGGAAGTCCAGCACCTCCTGCTCCGGGATCTCCGGCGTCTCCGCCAGCCGGGTCACCAGCAATGCGTTGTGGCAGAAGGGGCACCGCAGGTTGCAGCCACCGGTGAACACCGTGGCCGCCAGCTTTCCCGGGTAGTCCACCATGGCCAGTTTCTGAAGTCCGTGAATGTGCATGGCTGGATCCCTCCATAAGCACAAGATGTTGCTATTCTAAACTGATTTTTCCACAAGAACAAGTGGTGGACGCAACAAAGACAAAAAAGTTCCCGGAGGCACAGCCTCCGGGAACGGGAAAGACGGGATTCAATTCTTGCGGAACCGGGAGAGGAAGTCCTGCGTCTCCTGTTTCTGGGGATTGCCGAAAACCTGCTCCGGCGTGCCCTCCTCGCAGATGACGCCCTGGTTCATGTACACCACATGGCTGCTGACGTCCCGGGCAAAGGCCATCTCATGAGTCACCACCAGCATGGTCATGCCCTCCTGGGCCAGGTCCTGCATGACGGAGAGGACTTCTCCCACCATCTCCGGGTCCAGGGCGGAGGTGGGTTCGTCGAACAGCAGCACCTCCGGCTCCATGGCCAGGGCCCGGGCAATGGCCACCCGCTGCTTCTGGCCGCCGGAGATCTGCCGGGGCTTGGCTTGGATGTAAGGCGCCATGCCCACCTTTTCCAGATACTCCATGGCCCGCTTCCGGGCGGTCTCCTTGTCCTTTTTCAGTACCTTGATCTGCCCGACCATGCAATTTTCCAGCACGGTCATGTTGTTGAACAGGTTGAAGGACTGGAACACCATGCCCACATGGGAGCGGTACTGGGGGGCATTGACCTTGGGACCGGTGACGTTCTGGCCGCGGTAGAGGATCTCGCCGCTGGTGGGGGTCTCCAGCAGGTTGATGCACCGCAGCAGGGTGCTCTTGCCGGAGCCGGAGGCACCAATGATGCTGGTGACATCGCCTTTTTTCACGGTGAAATCGATGTCCCGCAGCACTTCGTGGCTGCCGAAGGACTTGCTCAGATGCCGGATCTCTAAAATCATATCGTCCATGTTGTCAGCGATCTCCTCTCGTACGGCCGTGCTGCAATTCCTGACGGACCCGATCCCGGTACTCTTTGCTCCGCTCATCGAAGGGAGTGCCCCGGTCCGGGTGGCTGTATGTGCCGGCGGCCATGGTCAGATGGTCCGTCTGTGCCAGCTTGTAATCGCTGCTGCCGTCCATTCGCTTTTCCAACCAGCGCAGCAGGAAGGAGGCGATCAGCGTCATGGTGAGGTACCCGGCCATCTCCACCACGGCGGAGGGGAAGTACAGGTAGCTGGCGCCCACCGCCGCCCGGTGGGCGGAGAAGAAATCGGGGAAGCCGATGATGAACATGACGGACGTATCCTTCACATTGATGATGAAGTTGTTGCCGATCTGGGGCAGGATATTCCGGATGGCCTGAGGCAGGATCACATGCAGCATGGTCTGCACATGGGTCATGCCGATGGCCTTGGCGCCCTCGGTCTGGCCGGGGTCGATGGAGATAATGCCGCCCCGGACGGACTCGGCCATGTAGGCGCCGGTGTTGATGGACACCACCAGAATGGCGGCCATCCAGATGCTGTCAAACCGCACGGCGTTGTCCGTAAAATAGGGCAGGCCGTAATAGAGGAACACCGCCTGCAGCACCATGGGGGTACCCCGGAAGATCTCCACGTAGATCCGGACCACTGCCCGGATCAGCGCCAGAAAGAACCGCTTGACGGGCGGGGCGTTCTTGCTGTGGGGAATGGTGTTCAGAATGCCGCAGACGAATCCGATCAGGCAGCCGATGGCGGTGGCCACCAGTGCCAGAATCAAGGTATTGCGGATGCCGGGCAGATAGTGGGACACGCCGTAGTTCGACCAGAGCTTGGCAATGTCGGATGCCAGCTGGAACAGTTTCTCCATGGAGGCAGACTCCCTTCGGTAAAGAGTTGATATGCGGGAAGCAGGCGGGAGGACAGACTGTCCTCCCGCCGCGGGTCATTCTGGAAAGTGTTTACTCGCTCAGGGGCTGAATGGCGATGGCCTCGTTCATCAGGGTGTTGAAATCGTCCGCCGTCATAGTGGAGAGCACGCTGTCAATGGCCTCCTTCAGCTCGGTGTTGCCCTTCATCACGGAGATGCCGATGTTGATCTCGCCCTCGTCAACCTCAAAGTTGTCGTCGGAGTCTGTGAAGTCCAGAATCTTCATGTCGGGATAGGCGGCCACGGCACCCATAGCGGTGGGCATATCGGTGCAGATGAAGTCCACGGCGTCGGTCTCCAGGGCCATCAGCATGGCGGGGGCGGTCTCCGCGGCAGTCTGGACCTGGGCGCCCTCGATCTGAGGCAGGCAGGAGTCATACCAGATGGTGGCGATCTGCGCGGTGCAGGTGCCGCCGGAAAGGTCGCTGATGCCGGCGGCGTTGGCATAGGGGCTGTCCGTCTTGGTCACACAGACGATGGAGGCGTAGTAGTAGGGGCCGGCGAAATCCACCTGCTCGCTGCGCTCGGCAGTCATGGACTGGCCGGCAATGACGGCGTCAAAGGTACCGGTCTGCACGCCGGGAACCAGAGAGTCCCAGTCGGACTGAACCACTTCCAGCTTCCAGCCGTTGGCCTCGCAGATCTGCTTGGCGATCATCACGTCGTAGCCGTTGGCATAGGTGCCGGGCACGTTGGAGATGGGCACAGCGCCGTTGGAGTCGTCGCTCTGGCTCCAGTTGTAAGGGGCGTAGGCGCACTCCATGGCGATGGTCAGCACGCCGTCCTCCACGCCGGAGGAGCCGGCGGTCTCCCCGCCTTCAGCGGTGGTGCCGGAATTGCCGGAGTCTGCAGTGTCGCCGGAGCTGCCAGTGCCGCCGCAGGCGGCCAGGGACGCTGTCATGGCCAGAGCCATCAGCAAGGTCAACAATCTCTTCATGTTTCTTCACCTTTCTCATCTCAAAAAAGATTCCGCGGCGGTCACAGACCTCCTCCGCGCCTGCCGCCGGCGGAGAGGAGAAAAAATGGACCGCTTTGTCAAGCGGTCCATGGAAAATACGGAAAGAAGCCCCCGGCAGGGACGATCCCGAACAGCCATTGATAGCGCTTCACAAAGGTTTGTGACAGTCCGGCAGGTATTCCCTGACGGCCCAGCACCAGAAGGACAGGCATCGTCCCGGCACTTCGGCGGCGGACCCTTCCCCGTCCGGCGGCTGCCTGGCCTTGCCGGAGCGGTACTGATGAACGCCGCGCCTCTATCTGAGCGATCCAATTTTGAAGGTATCCTATCACGTTCTCGGGGAGATGTCAACGCCCCTTCCCAGAAAAATGCCAAAAATCCCGCAGATTTGTGCAGATCATAGAAGAAAATGCCAAAACCGTTGCGCACTGTGGGGAAAATGTGGTATGATGCTCCCTGCACACACGGCGCAAGCGCCGGGAGAGGAGTGTGGAAGTATGATGCAGGCGGCGGAACTGGCGGTGCTGGACTGGCTCCAGGCCCATCTGCGCTGCGATTTTCTGGACGCGGTGATGCCGTGGATCAGCCGGATCTGCGACCACGGAGAGATTTGGATCCTGCTGGCGGCGGTGCTGCTGCTTCTGCGGAAGCACCGCTGGACAGGGATGTCCCTGTCCTTTGCGCTGATTCTGGATCTGATCTGCTGCAATATCGTTCTGAAACCCCTGGTCGGCCGGATCCGGCCCTTCTTGGTGAATACCGCGGTGGAGCTGCTGACAGCACCCCCGGCGGACGCATCCTTTCCCTCGGGGCACACGGCGGCGTCCTTTGCGGCGGTGTTCGCCCTCCGGGCCTCCGGCAGCCCTCTGTGGAAGCCTGCCCTGGTACTGGCGGCTGGTATCGCCTTCTCCCGGCTGTACCTGTACGTCCACTGGCCCACCGACGTGCTGGGGGGCATTCTGGTGGGCGCCGCCGCAGGCTGGGCAGGCGCGCGGCTGGCAGACGCCCTCCGCCGCAGGCGGGAGCGGCTGGGCCGCAGGGCATAGCGGAAAAAACGGACCGGACGGCTTGCCGTCCGGTCCGTGCGGCTTCACGCGGCGTTCTCCCTGGCCTGAAGATATTTCTTCACAGCGAAGATGCCCGCCACCGCTGCCACGCCCAGTAGCGTCTCCGCCGCGTCGGTGTGGCTGACGATCATCTGCCGGACGATGGTGAACAGCAGCACGTCCACCACCGCGTCGGCGGTGTGCAGGGCCAGCATCTTCACGAACTCAATTCCCATCACCAGCAGCAGTGTGGCGGAGAGGAAATCCCCCAGGGCGAAGGCCTCTGGGGAGAGGAGCAGGGTCCGGCCAGTCTCCCGGAACAAAAATACCGCCCCGCAGACGATCACCAGCAGGATCACGGCGGCGATGAGCAGCTCCAAAGCACGGGCGGCCTTCAACAACAGGATGTGGGCGGGATGACGATTCATGGTGCCTCCTTGCGCCGCGGGACGGCAGAGTGAAGATAAGAATTAAAAGATAGGGGATAAGAGATGCACCTCTCCGGGAAGTATCTCTTAATCTTTTACCTGGGCCTTGGACTTGCAAAAGCGAAGAACCCGTAAAAATGTAGGGGCGGCAATCTGCCGCCCGGCGGGAATGGTGTGGGGGCGTCGTGTTACCCCTCGTCGATGTCGAGGCTGCCGACGGGAGCCCCGGAGGGCAGAAATTTTTCGCCGTCGGACACTGTCAGGTACATAAAGCCTGTGGAATCCGCTGATTGGTACACCAGCGTACCGTCCTTGACGGCAAAGCGGTTGACGAATTTTTCATCATCTGTGGTGAGGATCACGGTGTCTCCGTCCAGTTTCCAGGTGCCGAGCCCAAAATAGCTGCTCAGGGCTCCTTCGGAACAGCGCATACTTCCGTCACTGTTGAGGGCGATATAGAAATCGCTCCCAAACCCCTCTTTTTCGTAGATGTAGACCTGGTCGGCGAGGTCGTCGGCGGTTACCGCTGCCGGCTGGCCGGAACAGCCCGCCGCCATGAGAGTAAAGAGCAGGAGCAGGGCGGAAAACAGACGGCACTTCATCATGATGTAGCCCTCCTTTCCATGATCCGAAAACAGGACCGCCTCTCCATCAATCTATCACAGACGGCGGCCCATTGCAAGGCAAACCCGCCTTGCGTAAACGCCGGATTTGGGATATACTATATCTCTATGGAAAAATCAGCCTGCGGGCAGGAGGAACTCCCCATGAAGCTCATGGTCATCGACGGCAACAGCATCCTGAATCGGGCCTATTACGGCATCCGTCCTCTCACCACACGGGACGGGCTTTACACCCACGCCATCTTCGGATTTCTCACCACGCTCCTTCGACTGGAGGGGGAGGAGGCACCGGACGCGTTGTGCGTCACCTTCGACGTCCACGCTCCAACCTTCCGCCATCAGGCGTCGGAGGCCTACAAGGCCACCCGCAAGCCCATGCCGGAGGAGCTCCGGGTCCAGGTGCCGGTGCTGAAAGAGGTGCTGGACGCCCTGAACATTCCCCGTTATGAGCAGGAGGGCTGGGAGGCCGACGACCTGATCGGCACCATCTCCCGCAAGTGCGAGGCGGACGGCTGGGACTGCGTGGTGGTCACCGGCGACAAGGACAGCCTGCAGCTCATTACCGACCACACCATGGTGAAGCTGGTGTCCACCCGCATGGGGCAGACCACCACCAAGGATATGACGGAGACCGCCTTCCAAGAGCAGTACGGCTTCGCCCCCATCCACATGATCGACCTGAAGGCCCTGATGGGGGACAGCTCCGACAACATCCCCGGCGTCCCCGGCATCGGGGAGAAGACCGCCATGGCCCTGATCCAGCAGTACGAGAGCATCGACAACCTGTACGCCAAAATGCCGGACATCGAGGCCAAGCCTGCCGCCATCCGCAAGCTGGCGGAGGGGGAGGAGAGCGCCCGGGAGTCTTACTGGCTGGCCACCATCGTTACCGACGCGCCTCTGGACTTCCATCCCGAGGAGAACCTGTGCCGGAAGCCCGGCCCGGACGCCTACCCGCTGTTTTTGAAGCTGGAGTTCACCAAGCTGATCGAGAAGTTCGGCCTGTCCCCGGCGGAGCAGCCAGCGGCGGAAAGGGCGGACTTCACCATGACCGTGGAGCAGGTCACAGAGCCTGCTCAGACGGAGCGGCTGCTGGCCCTCTGGCGAGCGGCGGACCATGTATCGGTGCTGGCCCTGCCGGACCTGACGGGCCTCTCTGTGGTCTGCCGGACCGGGGCGGACACCGGCGTCACGGCGGAGCTGTTCTTCGACAAGTATCAGGGGGACTGGAACGCCCTTTTGAACGCCCTGTTCGCGGCGGACGTCCGCAAGGTCTCCCACAATGTCAAGGACCTGACGCGGACGCTGCTGGAAAACGGCCTGCGGGCGGAGGGCTTCGTCTTCGACACCGCCCTGGCTGCCTACCTGCTGGACGCCACGGCGGGAAGCTATGACCTTGCCCGCCTGTTCGTCGCCTATTTCAACGAGGAGCTGCCAAAGGCCCTCTACCTGGAACCGGACGCATTCTCCCTGCTGGGGGACGCCGCCGCGGCGGAGGCCAGCTTCGACAGCTACGCCGCCGCCGTGGACGCCCTGTACGGCGCCCTGGCGGAAAGACTGGCGGAGCGGGGCCAGATGGACCTGCTGCATGAGATCGAGATGCCCCTCTGCGCCGTGCTGGCGGAGATGGAGACCGCCGGATGCAGGGTAGACGCCAAGGCCCTCGGTGCTTTCGGGGATCTGCTGGCCCGGCGGAGCGCCGAGCTGGAACAGCAGATCTACGCCATGGCGGGGGAGGAATTCAACATCAACTCCCCCAAGCAGCTGGGGGAGATCCTCTTCGGCAAGCTGGGCCTGCCCCATGGCAAAAAGACCAAGACCGGCTGGTCCACCAACGCCGATGTGCTGGAAAAGCTCCGGTACGAGGCCCCCATCGTGGGGGCGGTGCTGGAGTATCGCCAGTACGCCAAGCTGAAATCCACCTATGCCGACGGCCTTTTGAAGGCCATGGACCCGGACGGCCGGGTGCGGACCAGCTTCCAGATGACGGTGACGGCCACGGGCCGCCTCTCCTCCACAGAGCCTAATCTCCAGAACATCCCCACCCGCACGGACCTGGGCAGCGAGATCCGGCGGATGTTCATCCCGGCGGAGGGCTGCGTCCTAGTGGACGCCGACTACTCCCAGATCGAGCTGCGGCTGCTGGCCCACATGGCTGGGGACGAGGCCATGATCGCCGCCTTCCGCTCCGGCGGGGACTTCCACGCGGAGACGGCGGCCAAGGTGTTCCACGTGGCGCCGGACCAGGTAACTCATGAGATGCGCCGCCAGGCCAAGGCAGTGAACTTCGGCATCGTCTACGGCATCTCCGCCTTCTCCCTGAGCCAGGACATCGGCGTGAGCGTGGCGGAGGCCAAGGCGTATATGGAGGCCTACTTCGCCACCTTCCCAGGCGTCCGGACGTATATGGACGCCATTGTGGAGCGGGCCAGGGAGCAGGGCTATGTGGAGACGCTGTTCCACCGGCGGCGGGACCTGCCGGAGCTGAAGTCCTCCAACTTCAACCTCCGCTCCTTCGGGGAGCGAGTGGCCCTGAACATGCCCATCCAGGGCACCGCGGCGGACATCATGAAGCTGGCTATGGTGGCGGTGCGGAAACGCCTGCGGCAGGAACTGCCGGAGGCCCGTCTGGTGCTGCAAGTCCACGACGAGCTGATCGTGGAGTGCCCGGAGGCCCAGGCGGAGACCGCCGCGGCGCTGCTGAAGGAGGAGATGGAGAACGTGGTGTCCCTCTCCGTCCCCCTAACGGCGGACGCCCACTGGGGCAGAAACTGGCTGGAGGCCAAGGGCTGATGGGATTTCAGAAGATCGACTACGCCGCGTGGCCCCGCCGTCCGTATTTTGAGCATTATCACCGGGACGTGCCCTGTTGGTACAGCATGACGGTGGACGTGGACATCTCCGCCCTGCTGCCCCGCCTGCGGGGGTCGGGACTCCGGTTCTATCCGTCGGTGATCCACGGCATCTCCCGGATGGTCAACGCGGACCCGGCCCTCCGCATGGCTATGGACGAGACGGGGGCCATCGGCGTCTACGACCGGGTGGACCCCACTTATACGATTTTTCACAAGGACGATGAGACCTTCTCCGTCCTCTGGACCGCCTACCAGCCGGATCTGCGGGCCTTCTGCCAGGACTGGGAGGCGGACCGGGCCCGCTATGGGGACATCCACACCTTTGAAGCCCGCCCGCCGGAGGCGGGACAGGGACTCTTCAACATCTCCGCCGTGCCCTGGGCCTCCTTCCGAAGTTTGCACCTGGAGCTGCCGGAGGCCAACGACTACCTGCTGCCCATCTTTACCCTGGGCCGCTACCGGAAGGAGAACGGCCGCACCCTGCTGCCCCTGGCCATGCAGGTCCACCACGGCGTCACGGACGGCTTTCACGTGGGGCGGTTCTTCAACCGCCTCCAGGCCTGGGCGGACAGTGCGCCGGAGATGGGCGCATGAAGCGCCTGTATATGATCGGCGGTCCTATGGGCGTGGGAAAGACCGCCGCCTGCCGCCAGCTGCAGCAGCTGCTGGACCGGAGCGTGTTCCTGGACGGGGACTGGTGCTGGGATGCCCACCCCTTCCAGGTGACGGAGGAGACCCGGGAGATGGTGTTGGAGAACATCTCTTTTCTCCTGAACAGCTTCCTCCGCTGCTCTGCCTATGACCATGTGATTTTCTGCTGGGTCCTGCACCGGCGGGAAATCTGGGAAGACCTGCTCCGCCGCCTGACGGAGCCGTATGTCCTGCGGGCCGTCTCCCTGGTCTGCACACCGGAGACCCTGCGGTCCCGGCTGGAGGGAGATATCCGCGCCGGAAAGCGAATACCGGATGTGTTGGACCGGAGCCTGGCCTACCTGCCGCTGTATGATGCCCTGGACATCCGGCACCTGGATGTGACGGCTTTGACGCCCCGGGAGACGGCGGAGTGCATCCGAAGGGAGGGCGGCGCATGAAGCGGCTGATCGTCCTGCTGGGCGTGGCTGGGGTGTCCCTGTCGGCGGTGTTTGTCCGGTGGTCCACGGCGCCGTCCCTGATCCTGGCGCTGTACCGGATGGCCTTTTCGGCGGCGCTGATGGCGGTCCCGGTACTGGCGGGACGAAGGCGGGAGCTGAAATCCCTGACCCGGCGGGACGTGCTGCTGTGCCTTGCCAGCGGCTTGTTTCTGGGCATCCACTTCGCGGCGTATTTTGGGGCCCTGCGGGCCACCTCCATCGCCTCGGCGGTGGTGCTGGTGGATACGGAGGTATTCTTTGTGGCAGCGGCCTCGGCGTTGTTTCTGGGGCAGCGGCTGCCCCGCCGGACCTGGCCCGCGGTCCTGCTTGCCTTTGCAGGCAGCGCGGTGGTGGCGCTGGCAGACAGCGCCGCCGGGACGAATGCGCTGCTGGGAGATTTGATTGCCCTGGCCGGCGCCGCCGCCATGGCGGTCTATACCATGATCGGAACGGTCTGCCGGCAGCGGCTCTCCACGTCAGTGTACACCTTTCTGGTGTATACGTCCGCCGCGGCCACGCTGCTGGCTGCGGCCCTGCTGAGCGGAACGCCGCTGGCCGGCTACGGTCCGGTGAACGGGCTGACGGCCCTGGGCATGGCGGTATGCTGCACCCTGCTGGGACACAATGTGTTCAGCTGGGGGCTGAAATATCTGCCGCCGGCCTTCATCGCCACGGTCAAGCTGATGGAGCCGGTGTTCGCCTCTGTCTGGGGACTCCTGCTCTTTGGCGAGCGGCCGGGCTGGCTGACGGTTGCCGGAGGCGCGGCGGTCCTTCTGGGCGTGGGGCTGTATGCCCGTACCATCGGCGGGGATGCCGGAAAACGAGAGGAGAGAGAACCATGAGAGAACAGATGCACGTGCGCATCGTCCCCATGACCGGGGACCATCTGGACGAGGTGGCGGAGCTGGAACGGATCTGCTTCACCACCCCCTGGTCCCGGAACATGCTGGTGGAGGAGCTGCAGAACGACTGCGCCGCCTTCCTGGTGGCCCTGGATGACGAGGACCACGTGGCGGGCTACGCCGGCCTGCTGGTGGTGCTGGACGAGGGGTACATCACCAATGTGGCCGTGCGGCCGGAGTGCCGCCGCAACGGCATCGCCCAGAAGCTGCTGCAAGTGTTCCTGGACTTTGCCCAGGCCCACAAGCTGGCGTTTCTGACGCTGGAGGTCCGGGCCTCCAACTACGGGGCCATCGCCCTGTACGGCAGCCGGGGCTTCCGCAGCGTGGGCAGGCGGAAAAACTATTACGAGCATCCGAAGGAGGATGCCATCATCATGACAAAGGAGTTTACCGATGGAACTGAGGATCCCGACACTGGAGCAGCTGCGGACGGTCTATGACCGGGACCTGCGGACAGCATTTCCCGCAGCGGAGCTGAAGCCCCTGAAGAATATGGAGGAGATGTGGGCCGAGGGGCGGTACCGCCCCTGGTGCCTCTTTGACGGGGACGACATCGCCGGCGAGGCATTTTTATGGCTGGGCCACCCCGGCTGGGCCCTGCTGGACTATCTGTGCGTGGCCGCAGACCGCCGGAACGGCGGCCTGGGCTCCGTGATCCTGGAGAAGCTCCGGGAGGCGGAGCGGGGCAATGTGATCTTCGGAGAGAGTGAGATCCCTTGCTACGCCCCGGACCCGGCCATGGCAGAGCGGCGGCTGGGCTTCTATGCCCGCAACGGCGCCCGGACCGCCGGGTATGACACGGAGATGTTCGGCGTGCCCTACAAGACCCTGTACTGGGCGGAGGGGAAAGTGGACGAGTCCGCCCTGATGGAGGAGCACCGCTTTGTCTATGCCAGTACCTTTGCGCCGGATAAATTCCGCAGATATGTCCGCATCCCCTTTGATCCAAATGGGACGCCGGGCGAGAGAGTATCCTGGCAGCAGTGACGGAAAAGAGAGGGACAGATCATGAAAATTTTGGCCTTTGAGTCCTCCTGCGACGAGACAGCGGTGGCCGTGGTGGAGGACGGGCGCACGGTCCTGTCCGATGCCATCGCCTCCCAGGCGGACCTCCACGCCCTGTACGGCGGCGTGGTGCCGGAGATCGCCTCCCGCAAGCATGTGGAGGCCATTGCCGCCCTGACGGACCAGGCTCTGCGGCAGGCGGGCTGTGAGAAGTCCGACATCGACGCGGTGGCAGTGACCTATGCCCCGGGGCTCATCGGCGCGGTGCTGGTGGGCCTCAGCTTCGCCAAGTCGGTGGCCTTTGCCCTGGGGGTGCCCCTGATCCCGGTGCACCACATCCGGGGCCACATCGCCGCCAATTACCTGGCCTTTCCGGAACTGGAGCCGCCCTTCCTGGCCCTGGCCATCTCCGGAGGCAACACAATGATCGTGGACGTCCGGGACTACACGGATATGGAGATCCTGGGCGCCACCCGGGATGACGCAGCAGGGGAGTGCTTCGACAAGGCGGCCCGGGTGCTGGGCCTGCCCTATCCCGGCGGCGCCCCCATGGACGCCCTGGCCCGGCAGTCCCCGGGCGGGGTGTACACCCTGCCTCACGCCCATGTGGACGGGGCAGAGCTGGACATGAGCTTCTCCGGCCTCAAGACGGCGGTGGTGAACCTGGCCCACCATGCTCAGCAGGTGGGGGAGTCTCTGGACCGGGCAGCGCTGGCTCGGGACTTCGCCCAGGCTGTCAGCGATACACTGGTGCCCCGGGCCATGGAGGCGGCAAAGCAGACTGGCCGCACCGTGCTTTGCGCCGCCGGCGGCGTAGCGGCCAACTCCGTCATCCGGGAGGATCTTCGTCGGGCCTGCGAGGCGGCAGACATCCGGTTATACCTGCCGCCGCTGAAACTCTGCGGCGACAACGGTGCCATGATCGGCGCCCAGGGGTATTATGAATATCTGGCAGGGCATACGGCTGGCATGGAGCTGAACGCCTATGCTACACGGGACATTGCAGACTGAATCAGGCGGCCGCGTCAGCGGCCGCCTGATTTATTGGAAAATGCATAACGAGCTTATGCAGGCTGCATCTGTAAAGCCAGATGCCTTGCTTTTTGTGAAGGCGCAGCTCGGGTGGTCTTCATTTGCCGTTCACTTTTGGAAAAACAGGCAGGAGAGGCGGAGAACTTTTTGAAGGTAAAACATTATGTAAAGTTTGGACGCTTTTTTGGGCGGTGGAAAAGCGCAAAAAGAGAAGATGGTAAATTTATACAATTTACAAAAAAATATTGAAAATAAATAGAAAATTCGCGTGTGGAAAATCATGTGGAAAATGTGAATAACTCTTTGTAAAAAGAAATTATCAAATAAATTATGTAAATGCTGAAAAGAACGGAAGACTGCAAAAAGAAGGGAGTCAACAGAAAATAATGACAGAATTTGTCGAAGTTTCTTGGGAAAATCACAACAGAATTTCCTGTTGTAATGGGCGGAATTCGGGGGAAAAGCGTAGGAAATAGGCTAATCGCCTGAAAATATTTTGAAGGAATTCTTTCAAAATACAAAATGTAATATACAGGAATCGCCATGCAGAGAGTGTGGCAGGAAATCAAAAGAACCTGTTGACGTCCGTCAAAAAATATGATAAAATATATCCTGTTCTGGATGTGCCCTTCCCAAAACACCATGTCATGAATTGATAAGCTAATGTAGCTCAGTCGGTAGAGCAGCTGATTCGTAATCAGCAGGTCGTGTGTTCGAGTCACATCATTAGCTCCAAAAGAAGCCCTGAGGTCCAACGGCCTTGGGGCTTCTCTTTTTCTGGAAATGTTGTATAACGGTGGTAATGTGGTAGCAACTGTCATTTAGCTTGTGCATCTCCGGCTGGAGGCGGCCCGGATCGTTGTTATTGATGAGCGCAGAACCTGTGCTGCCTAAGGCATCTGCGCGCACTGGCGGCAGGCCGGGGCTGGTGAACGAGAACCCCGACCATGTGCGGCCTGCATACTGCCAGAGGGCCTCTCGGAGGGAGGATGCCCCTGTGAGCGGCTGGAGCAGAGAAATTCAAAACGCAAAGAGGAGACGGAAGACCGTGTGGCTTCCTTCGAGCGAAAGAGGGCCCCGGTGCGGAATCTGCACCGGGGCCCATGAGGTTCTCAATGTCCGTTTCGACCGGAAGCTCCACGGCTTTGCGCGTGCTTCCTGCCGCGCTCCGCCGGGAATCCATGCACCTTACTTATAATAAATTCCCAATAGCGCCTTATGAGGCTCTGTGAATGCCCCCAGCCGGATCTCCATGCTGATCTCGAAGGCCCGGTCCCAGGGGAAGCCGTATCCCGTCAGCTCCACGCCGCCCCAGCCCCGCTCGGCATACTCCCGGGTGGCGGAAAGGGAAGAGATGAAGTTGCTCCGCTCCAGGTTTTCGATCACCGGGGCCACGGCCGCTGCCATGCCGGCCTCCAGCCGCTCCAGGATGGACACCCGGTCGATGTCCGGCATCCAGAAGTTGTCGGCATTGCCCGACAGGTCGTTCCGGACAAAGCTCAGAATGTCGTTGCGCACGATGTTCTTGTAGCAGAAGTCCTTCAGAATGCTGTCCGCCAAGGTCCGGAGAAATGCCTGTTCTGTGGCATCTGTTTGCTCACCGTGCTGGAGGAAGGCATACCGGGCCACACCATGGCTCAGGGCCGTGCCGGTGACGATGGCCATATCCAGAAAACCCGCATAGCTCAAAAGCCAGCCAAGCTCTGCCTGATCTGTCAGCGCCTTATGGAAGGCGGTCCCGTAGGTGCCGTTTCCCGCGTCGATGAGGATGGTAGGCAGCCCGGCAGCCCGGTTGTCGTTCAGACACTGGACCAGTGCGTTGATATACGTCTCCTGGGCTGCCGGGTCTGCCGGCTGGGTCAGCACCAGCATTGCCAGTTCCTCGCCGCCGGGTTCCGCCATCGTCAGGTCGAAAAAGTCGAAGTGCTCTGCCACGATGGCCTCCAGAGGCTGGTAGTCATAGGCGCAGGCAGGCCGGTCCTCAGTACCGCCGAAATACTGGACGGATACCGCGGCACCCTCCCAGCCCCACTCCTCCAGGCAGAGCTTCGTCACCGCCTTAAAGGCCAGGTCGTCCACACCGGAGAGCAGGGCGTCCCCTTGGCGCAGCTGCGCCCGGAGATAGGCGATCTCGTTTTTCTGGATGCTGTCCTCCTCCGAGGAGTCGTCGATGCCGATCAATACCCGGAACTGCCCGTCCGCCGTCTCCTCCAGAGCTTGGAACATGGCGTCGCTAAGCCGCAGCTTCCGCTCCCGGGAGGCCAGATAGTTCTCCACGGCTCCCTCCGGCAGCGGCTCCTCCGCCTCCACCGGGACGGGGGTTCCGTCCGCCCCCAGGGGGTAGTCCGCCACAATGTTCCCGATGGTCAGATCCGTGCCCTCCAGGTGGGGACGGGGTGCCATGCCGTAAGTCCGCAGGGCATTGTACTCGTTGAGGCCGAACCCGCCGTAGCCGGTGGTGGCCGCCAGCCGCATGACTGTGTCCAGCAACCAGATCCGGTTGTTCTCATCCGCTGCCAGCAGGTCGATCACCGCCGTCAGCAGCTCCGCTTCCACCAGTGTCTCTCCGGAGGAAAGCGTCACCGGGTTCTCCCCAGTCATAGCCCGGGAGCTGACCAGCCCGCCGGAGAGCAGCTGATCCAGGGACAGGATGTACCGGTCACACCCGGCGGCCTCCTGCTTAGCCACCCACTCGTACAGTGCTCCCCGGTCCCCGTACTGGGTCCCGTTCTCATTCGGGGGCTGGCCGTCCAGCCGGGTGCGGTACAGGTCCCGCTCCGGCATGGCCAACTCGTAGCCCAAGGATTCCGCCAGGTATACCACCCGCTCGGCGTTGTCTGGCCGGTCATCCAGAGGTACGTAGGCGATCACCGGCGCACCGGCCCGGGGGGTCTCCTGTTCCACAGGCTCCGTCCGCACCGGCCCGCACCCTGCCAGAAGCGTACAGGCCAGCGCCGCTGCCAACATCCGTCTTCTCATGGTATGTTCTCCTGTTTCCAAAAGAGCGGAGCCATCGGCTCCGCTCCATCTGTTCTGTCCTGCCCCACACTCTCGGGACGGGAAAAGGGGCAGGGGAAAACCTTCGGTTTTCCCCAGTTGATCTGCCTCCGGCAGCTCAAGAATCTGAAACCATTTTCGGCAGGATATGCGCCTGCCGAAAATACATGGACTCAGCCGCCTTGGGCGGCGTCTCCAGTGACCGCCGTGGTGGCTCGGAGGGGAGCCTGCTCCCCTCCGAATTCCCTCACAGTCCGAATGCTCCCAGGTCCAACCCACCGGTGGCCTGCTCGATGCTCTTGTCCATGGCCTCCCCGGCCTGGCGCAGGGCCTCATTTACAGCGGATACCACCAGGTCCTGGAGCATCTCCACATCCTCCGGGTCCACGGCCTCCGGTTTGATGGTAACGGCCAGCACTTCCTTTTTGCCGTTGACCTTGGCCTCTACCACGCCGCCTCCCACGCTGGCGGTGAACTCCTGGGCCTCTACGGCCTCCTGGGCCGCATTCACCTGCTCCTGCATCTGCTGGATGCGGGCCTGCATCTCCGCCTGGCGCTGAGCGCCGGTCATCTTCATGCTGCCGTTGGTAAATCCACGGCGTGCGCTGTATCCCATAACTGGTCTCTCCTTTGTATTACTTGATCTCGATATTATCGAACTGACTGCCGAATTTCAGCAGGTTCTGCAGATTTTCCCGGGGCGTGGCCTTGGGGGGCTCTCCCACCTGAAAGACCAGGCGCACCGTCACGCCGCCGCTGGCGGCTTCCTCCATCAGGGCATTTCGCACCCGGTCATTGTCCAGACGTCCCAAGGTAATGTCATCCGGGGCATAAACCGTCAGCAGGCCGCCCTCCAGAACACCTGTGCACATATCCAGAAACACCCGGTACATAGGCGGCAGGCGGCCCTTGCAACCCTCTGCCAGCGCCCGCCACCAACTGCCCCCCACAGCGGATGCCGCAGCAGGGGAGGGGGCGGCGGGCTGCGCCTCCGGTACGTCGAACACCCGCGCTCCGGGCTCCTCCGGCAGAGGCGGCTCCTCGGGAAGCGGAGGGCGCTCCTCCCGTGCCGGCGGTTCTTCCCGAGGCGGGGCATCCTCCGGCGCAGGTGCCGGGGGCGGTACGGGGCCGGAGGACAGCTTCACCGTGCCGCCGCTTTCTGCGGCGGCCGCCCGCAGAAGCTGCCCCCGTTGGGCACTGTCTTCCAGCCGCTGGACCCGGGCCTCCAGGGCCGTCAGGTCCCCAGAGAGGGACTCGTCGCACAGCCGCAGGAGGCAGAGCTCCGCATCCGTGCGGCGGTTGGAGCTGTAATAGAGGTCCGCCGTGGCCCTTTGCAGCGTAGTGGCCAGGTAGATCAGCCGGGTAGCGGGAATCTCCCTGCCCAGCCTGTCCAGCGTGGCGCTGTCATAGCCGCCGGAGAGCAGGGCTGCCCCCCCCTCCGGCGCTGTACGTCGCAGCAGCAGGTCCCGGACCAGCGTGCTGAGCTCACCCAGCACCGCGCCTACATCCTTGCCACCCTGGTACAGCTGGTCCAGCTGCAGCAGGGCGCCCTTGGCGTCCCGGCTCAGAATAAACTCCATCAGCTGGGCCGTCTGCAGGTTTCCCGCCAGGCCCAGCGCCTCCAGCACGGCCCGGCTGTCCACGGTTCCGCCTACGGCGGCACACTGGTCCAAAAGGCTCAGGCCGTCCCGCAGAGCGCCGTCCGCCAGACGGCTCAACAGCTCCGCGCCATCCGCCGTCAGGTCGATCTGCTCCTGTCCGGCCACATACAGCAGCCGCGCCGCGATGTCCTGAGGCGTGATGCGCTTGAAGGAAAACCGCTGGCACCGGGAGAGGATGGTGGCGGGCACCTTGTGGAGCTCCGTAGTGGCCAGAATGAACATCAGGTGCTCCGGCGGCTCCTCCAGAATCTTCAGCAGAGCATTGAAGGCCGGGGTGGAGAGCATGTGGACCTCGTCCACGATGTACACCCGCTTCTTCACATTGGCCGGGGCGTAGATGGCTTCGTCCCGCAAGGCCCGCACCTGGTCGACACCGTTGTTGGAGGCAGCGTCCAGCTCCAGTACATCCAGAAAACTGCCGTTTTCGATGCCCACGCAGGAGGGGCACTGGCAGCAGGGATCGCCGTCCATCGGGTGCTCGCAGTTGACGGCCTTGGCCAAGATTTTGGCACAGGTGGTCTTGCCGGTGCCCCGGGTGCCTGTGAAGAGGTACGCATGGGAGGTGCGGCCCTCCGCCACCTGCTTACGCAGAGTCTGGGTGATGTGGGACTGGCCGATGACATCCGAAAACGTTTTGGGCCGCCATTTGCGGTACAGGGCCTGATACAAGAAATCACCTCCAAGCGAAAAAAGTCCTCCGCATGCAGCTGCGGAACCGGCGCCCTCGCGGCACATGGAACATCCCGCTTAATGCTGCTCGGTTCCCCGCCTGACATGATTCGCGGGCATCCATTGCGCGAGACCGGCTCCGCAGCTGCATGCGGAGGACTGTAACGTTATAGCTTATTTATTTTACTATATCCTCTGCAAATTGGCAACAAAAAATTTTCCGCTTTCTGAAAAAAATAGTCTTTACAACAGAGAAAATTATGGTATAATATTATCTGCCGTTGCATGACAGGAATGATGGACTCATAGTTCAACGGGGAGGGCGCTGCGTTTGCAGCCATATAAAACTACATCCCGCAGCGCTGGTTCTCTTCCCATTCACTAGTCTGGTTTTCCATGATTTTCCCTCAAAATCGAATATCCTGAAAATCCGTTTTTCATAACTTTTTTCGATGGAAAATGGCCAATATGGGCCCATAGCTCAGCTGGGAGAGCGTACGGTTCGCATCCGTAAGGTCGTCGGTTCGATCCCGATTGGGTCCACCAAATGAATGACCCCACCCAATTTGAACAAACGCTTGTCGTTGTTCAGAACGGGTGGGGTCATTTTATGCCTGAACTCCTTGCATTGCAAGGGGTTCAGGCCTTTCTGTATTTCATGTCTTGTGTCACCTGAAAAATACAAACAGGGTAAAATCAAAACACAAAACGTGTAATCGACGAGATTCGAACCCCTGTTATGTCAGTAAGTTGCTCTCCTCATTTGCCGTTCATGAACAACTCTTCTACCTGACAAGGTGTTCGGTTTTTCAATGTGCGATGTGGCCGCTGTGTGTTGTAAAACTCGATATAAGATGCAAGGCATCGTTTGAAATCTGTTTCGGAAGTGTAGTCCTTCCTGTAAAGCTCCTCCTTTTTGAGTGTAGCGAAGAACGATTCAGCAACAGCGTTGTCATGAGGCCGCCCTGAATTGGAGAAAGATTGTACCACAGCGTGCTCATGTAGTAGCTGTTTGAATCGATGCGAGGTGTATTGAGCACCTCGGTCACTGTGAAAGATGAGTTTTGTTTCTGGGTTTCTTTGTGCCCATGCCATTTTGAAAGTAGATGTGATCAACTGGGTGCTGTTCTTTCTGGATACTTTGTATGCGACAATTTTGCGGGAAAACAAATCCAAAATCACACAGGTGTAAAGATAGAACTCCCCCAGCTTAAAACAAGTAACATCGCTGACCCAGATTTGGTTGGGCTTGTCCGCCTGAAACTGCTGCTGGAGGATGTTCCGTTTCTTTTCCGGTTCATGAAGTTTCATGTAGTCCTGTTTTGCAGTGCTGCGGATACTAGCTAGGCCCATCTCTCTCATCAGTTTTGCCACATATTCTGTGCTGACTTGATGGCCATGTTGGACAAGTATTGTGCGGATCTTTTCAGCACCCAGCACCTGGCGGTACTCATCAAATATCTTCTGAATCAGAATACGATATTCCTCCCGCCGCTTTTCGAACCAAGCGTTGCTCCGTTTATTTCGGAGAATGTGGTTATAGAAAGTCCCGCGGGGAACATTCAGAGCTTCACAAAGTGTATGGACATCATATTGGCCGTACAGTAATTCTAGCTCCGTCAGTCGCTCCTTCAACGGAGCATGGACGGTGCAGCCGACGGTTTGCAAAACGGCGACCATGTTTTCCAATTTAGAGACTTTGTGTAGAAGTGCATCATACTCTTTGACGGTGCAGGTGCGTCTTTCATCGGGAACCGCTGGGCAGTATAGTTTTGCCCAGCGATAGATCGTCCGTACGCAGACACTGTATTCTGCGCATAATTCCTGGATTGGCTTGCCCTGCCTGTACTGTGCGATGATATCGGTTTTCTCTTGATCTGTGTAGGTCATGATGTTTGCCCCTTTCTTGTAATATGCTACTAGTGTAGCATGTAGAAAAAGATTAACACGAAGAGAGGCCGCCTGCCCTGCTAACAATACTTGAGCCTGGTATTGACAAAGGAATTATTATAATCAGTCTATTTTATAAAAAGCAAACTTCAAGAACTGGTCAAGGAATTGGACTGACTGCTTTGGTGTCAGGGAGTGAAGTTGTGAACCTGCAAATCAAGGATATCATCAATGAAATACGCCCTGTTGTGATAAATAAAAAGCGTACAGAACTGGATGCCCGGCACGATATAGGCCGAGAAAACAAAGTCACGGAAATCATGGAACTCATTTCTACAAAAAATATCGACCTTATGGAGTATTTGGAATCCATGTTATATAGGGTGATTCAGCGAGTAAGCATGCTCTCCAAAGAAAAATTTTCATCCGATTCGTCTGTAGTTTTGAAATCACCCATCTCCTTACTAAGAAGCAGGCACAGAAAAATGTGGACAGCTTGGGTGCTGCCTGTGTCTCTCTGTGCCTGCTTTTTTGTTGAGAAGTGGAAAAATTGTGATATAATATAAAAATAAAAGAACATTAGATTGGCATGAGCTGAAAATGAATGCGAGATGAGAATATGTCATACACTGTAAAATCATCTGAAAGATTAAGGAAATCTGGTTCAGAGGCAGAAACCAAGGCATTGCTTTATTTAATGAATTTCAGACCCGATAGTGATGACATATACTACTTTGTTGTAGATTTCTTTAATGACTTAACTGGGATGGACAACATGGCATCCAGATTGTGGGATGTGCAATCAAAAGGCGCACATCATGTTAGTCCCAAAGCTATCGGGAAAGAACTTGTCACATTGTTCAAGAATTATATGAGCCCATTAACCTTTGAGGCATATATTCTATTTATTGGCAGTGTGACCGGATCTCTTCGCAAAGATTCTTCTCTTACAACTTTTGGGATTGAAAATGTAAAGGATGCAGCGATAGAACAGATTAAGTTAGGCTTACATGAAGAAGGTTCCGCAAAAGAATATATTGATAGCACCGACTTGACCGATGAGAACATTAATGGTTTCCTGAGAAAAGTGTTTTTTGTCATTGATGATGGTAAAAAACCAAGTGAATATGTAAAAGCAATTATAAGGCAACATCCGAATATTATTCCAGAAGAAAAAATACTTAACGCTATTTTTAATGAGATAAGAGATAAACAGGCAAGCAAAAAAAATATTTCTTCAGTCGAGGGGATTGTGATTGAAACGACTGATGAAGCGTTAAACTATTGCAGGCACTTAACTAATAATGAAATTCGTTTAATGACTTTACAGCGTATTATCAATAGAGATCCGCTGGGTCAAGGAATACCACCATCTTTTGTAAGTATCTATAATACTTGGCCACCAGAAAGGCAGAGGGAAATGCTCGAAGATTGCCAAGGTGCCTTATGTAGGGCATTATTCAATAAAAATGCGGCAGATGGTTTTTGGTATCTATTTGAGAATACATATCAACTGATTGTCGAACATCCAGATGACTCTGTGCAGTCTCTATTTACAAAAATTCAGGCAATACCTAATTGTATTGTTCGGTGTCCTGACTTTGACGCCCTATCACTTAAGTACTTTATCTCTGTAGTCAAGGATGGTGTTCAACAATGAAGATACGGAAAGTAGCTGTAGGAAATGCTGCTGAAGCATTTATTGAAGGAAATTTCACAAATGGTGTGAACATCATTTCGAGCGACGATAATAATAAGGGAAAGACGATTGTAATCCAATCAATGATGTATGCTTTAGGAAATGAACCAACATTCCCTACATCATTTGAATTTCAGAAGTATTATTACTATATCGAATTTGAAGAAGCTGGGATTATATTCAAACTTTGCCGATCTGGCGATGGATTTGTATTAAAGCGTGAATCTACTGTACTTATTTTTGATAATGTTTCTGAACTTAAAAGATATTGGAACAGGAATATATTTCCACTTCCGTCAATAGCAAAAAATCAACTTTTAAGGATTGTAGATCCAGTACTATATGTCCAGCTTTTCTTTATTGGACAAGATAAGAAGGACACGTCCAATATCGCCAATCACGGCTTCTATAATAAACAAGATTTTATCGATATGCTTTACGCATATGCTGGTTTAATTGGAGAGCAACTTCCACAAGAGAGGATTGATGAGATAAAGAGTCATATAATAACTCTTTCTGACGAGAAAAAGCTATTGCTACAACAACATAAAATACTTAAATCGAAAAAAACACCTGTTTCATATCTTAGCGCGGAGAGTGACCGCCTCGCATTTGGTAAAAAAATAGAGAGTCTTGAAAGAGTCCAAAATAAAATTGCGGAATTACGGAAGGCTCGTAATAGTGTATCTACTCGTAAGAGTAAATGGGAGCATACGATTAACGAACTTCGCTCTTTAAATCGCACAATATCGTGTGGAGAATTACGATGCATGGATTGCAACTCTACAAATATCTCGTTTAGTACTGGAGAGTCAGTTCAAACATCCTACTCGTTTGATGTGTCTACAGTTGAAATGCGAAATGAAATCATTCATTCTATTTCAGAAAAAATTTCTGCTTATAGCGAAGAAATTGAACGGCTTTCTGCAGAAATAATTATAGAGCAAGAACGTTTGCAATCTTTAATGGATGATGAAAGCGTCTCTCTTGAATCTATTGTCGCTTACAAGAAAGATATTTTTTCGGCTTCAGATGCAGAAGCCAGAATTAAAGAGATAGACATGGAAGTCGCTACATTAAAGAGTCAACTGTTAGCCAGTGAAAATGCATCGATTGAAACGCAAGAGCAAAGAGTAGCTTTGTTATCAGCAATTATAGGCAAAATGAATGAACTTTACCATCAGATTGATCCGGATGGTAATATAATATATTCAAGCTTATTTACTCAGCGAAATGAGGTGTATTCTGGAAGCGAGGCGACTATTTTTCATGTGGTGAAATTGTTTGCCTTACAATTTGTGTTGCGGCACAGTTTCCCAATAGTAATTGACTCCTTCCGAGCAGAAGACTTATCGACTGGAAAAGAAAATACGGTGCTTGAAATCTCAAAATCAATTGATAAGCAAGTAATACTGACAACAACATTAAAGCATGAAGAGATAGGAAAATATGACGACCTTCCAGATGTGAATCATATAAATTATCAATCTCATACTCCAAGCAAGATCCTTGATGGTGCTTTTGTAGAATCCTTTGTTGCATTGTTGAATGACCTTTCGATTGAGATTTAAATGGGGTATAAAAAGTATTGACTCACTATATTAGATCGCCCCTTGCGCTAGCTTTTCATATCATATTATTTTTGGGGGAAAAGGTGACTACGCCTCACTTCCACACCGGCCCCGCTACGCTAGGCCCTAGTTTGGAGTTGGTGCAGACTGCATCTTTTTTGTCTACACATTCCATTGTAGACAAAGCCTGCGTTTAACGATAGTTATACGCAGGTTTTGTTTTTACTTGGCGATATAGCACAAAATGGCGAGATACAAATTAGTTATAATTACATATCACATGTGTCAACAAGCAGGTTTAAGGAAAAGGTATCTTCCTTAAACCTGCTTTTATTTATGTTTTAAAAAGTGAGGCAACTATGAAACTTCCATATGGCTATGTTTTGATTGGCAAGGAAATCGTTATTCATGAAGAAAAGGCGGATGTTGTCCGTAGCATTTTTGATGATTACCTTGCCGGAGCCAGCTTAGGCAAGATTGTTGATCTGCTTTTCAAAAAAGGGGTGGTTTCTCCAACTGGAAAAGTAAAATGGACGAGGGCGGCCGTGGATAAACTTCTGGCGAACAAAAAATATATCCCCCTGGTTGGTATTAAGATATACATGGATACTCAGTTTGAGAAAGCTCGACGTTGCAATGTAGACTATGATAAAGCCGGGTATCCACGAAAGGCAGTCAGGTATCAGTCTCCAGTTTTTGATACAAAATGAGACTATACAGAACCCATTTCTCTTGTTATACTAAATAAAAAGGAGAATGGGCCATGAACGAGAATGAACTACATGAGCGATACATACGCTTGGCATTTCAATATGAGTCTGCCATTGATGCCCTTCTGACAAAAGGATTGGTCGATATAGAAGCGGCCGACGCCGCAAAAGAGAGATTCTATGATACATTGAATGAGGAAAAGCTGCGGACCACACAAAAAATCAGGGACTATCATGAGACCATCAGCCTGTATATGAGGATGCTGGCCTATGATGGCATGGTCTCCCTGACAGAATTGGCAAGGCAGTATTCCGATGAGTCGCCGGGATATGTAATCCAAAGCTGGATGCGCAGCCGCAACACATTAGAGTTTCTCCGCCAATGGGAAAATGACATGAATGAAGGTTTTGATGATAGGGCCTGTGAGGAACTGATTCATCAGGGACATACGACATCACTGACCATTACACCATCTCTGTGGATTCGAAAGACTCACGCTGTTGGGATACAGGTAAAGCAAGGTAAAGGTGGAGGCGTGAGTGCTTACCCTGAAATTGCTGCAGGCTTCCAGCTATGGATAGATCCGAAGGTTCGGTTGGCAATCGTTAGGAAACATATGTAAAACAGAAATTGATTAAAGTGCATGAGTGGATGGAGAATGGTATGTTTCGTATCAAACCAGTTTACTCCTTCCACCTGCTTATGAGTATGGGTACGATTTGCTTCTTTTCCACAATGCACTTTTCTTAAGCAGTGAGTATTCGATTGCCCGGTATGCATATCCGCAGGATTACTGAGGCGTGAAATATGGGTAATATCTCTGAATTAGAACGGCGTATTTCCATTCGCATTATACTGGAAGACGCTGAGATAATTTTCGCGCTACTATCAAGTGAACAAGATATTAGAGTATCACATAAAAGGAACGTCTCAAATACTAAAAGCTGATACATTACTTATTTGTTAATTATGGAGGGAGCAGCTGCTCCATCTACCAATGTGAAAGAAATCATTACAAAACGATTTTAAACAACTAAATTTGGAAATCTCAGTATGTGCCAGAGTTTGACAGATAGTTTAGTGGAGTGGTGTTGAATATGAGATTTGAAGTAGTTCAACGAGGACAAATCGAACGTGTTTTTACAAAAAATGTGATATACCTCCACAAAGACGGTTGGAATGACTGGTTTAAATATGAGACGATGTTTTATCTTTCCTATTCTGATGAAAAAGGGAATACAGTGGAGTTGGGGAGCATTAAGATCGGTCAGATAGGAATGGAGCAGAGGACCCCTGATTTGCCGAAAACTTTTGAAACGTTAACCGATTCGTTTTTTACACTGGGGCAAAGTGAAGATTATTATGAAAATGTCAAAAAACTGGAACACGGAGAACTACGAGAGGATATTTTAACTGCGTTAAGAGATATTGCGTATAATCTGACAATTTTTGAGGCAGTGAAACAGGAAAATGTCACGCGTGAATCTCTTATGCGCGATCTTGGCTCCAGAATCATCAGGGAACAATTTCATCGAATCGCTAACGGGGGCGCGAAATTGACCCCTTTTGATATATCCTACAAGCTCCCAGGTCAGGTCGGAACCGATTACCAACTGGAGTTTCATGTAGTCCCGGATTCCAACCCACCGACTAACATCCATGTATTGATTGGGAGAAACGGCGTCGGAAAGACCCATATGCTTACGTCAATGATACGTTGCCTTTCAACAGGCAACCAGGATGGGCAATATGGAAAATTCAGCTTTGAGCATCGCACAAAATTTTCAAATTTTGTATGTGTAGCTTTTAGCCCGTTTGATACCTACCCAATGCCGGATGACATAGAAGAGGATGAATATAGTGGAAAATACACATACATTGGTTTAGGCAGCGGGCAGGAGATACGGATGCAGCGGCTGGAGGAGCAGTTTATTGCGGCGCTGCGGTCATGTAATAAATATAAAGAAAAGCGCACATTATGGATTGCTACTATGACGCTACTGAACTCAGACCCCATTTTTGCGAACAATGGTGCCTCCGCGCTGCTGTCTCCACAAGGAACAGAGGAAGGTGAACTGGTTGTCTCTGCGCAAGAGCTATTTAGCCGTCTAAGCTCTGGCCATAAGGTGATTTTGCTGACCTTGACCTGTCTGGTAGCGATTACGATGGAACGCACTCTTGTGCTCATGGATGAGCCGGAAAATCATCTGCACCCACCGTTGCTCTCTGCATTTGTTCGGGCGTTATCTGCGTTGCTGATTCAAAAAAACGGACTGGCTATTATTTCTACGCACTCGCCTGTTATTTTGCAGGAAGTACCTAAAAACTGCATCTGGCAGCTTTACAGAAACAACACAATACTGCGTGCGGTACGACCAGAGCGAGAAACATTCGGTGAGAATGTTGGAGTCCTCATAAACGATGTCTTTGGGCTTGAAGTGACCCATTCTGGCTTTCATGGTATGTTACTTCAGATGGTTGAAGCGGGCTTAACATACGAGGAAATATTAAATAAATTCGATTTTCGGGTCGGTATGGAAGCGAGATCGATTTTGCGCATCCTGCTTGCAAATAGAGAGTATGGAGGTACCGAATGAGAAAACTGAACGCTCCCGGCGATTCGGTTCAAGATGTATTTTCGACGTGTATTGAAAGCTATCGGGATGCCGCGTTAAAAAACCGGCTCAGATCGATAGTTCCTGTTCTCTCTGATGAGGCATCGCGCTTTGAAGACTGTGTATTAACATCAAAGACCCATACTATTCCAACGGCGGACAATGTAGGCGGGGTGGTTAGCAAGGCTGAGATGTTGGACATTTATGAATCCAAGTTTGTAAAGGGGACTGGCCGGCCATATTACGATAAATATATGTCGCTCCCCACGAATGGAAAATGTCCATTCTGTGGGATTGGCACTGTGAGCACGTTGGATCACTATTTGCCGAAATCCAAATATCCTGCACTGGCAATCACACCTAAAAATATGATCCCGGCCTGTCGGGACTGTAATTTGGGAAAGAAAAGGACATTTTCTCCTCAGAACTCAGAGGAGGAACCGTTACATCCGTATTTTGACGATGTTGAACAGGATATCTGGCTGTCCGTGAGATTTGAAGTTGCGGGCAAAGAGTTAGTTCCTACCTATTTTGTGCGGAAACCTGTAGCGTGGAACGACTTGCTGTTCAGGCGGGTTGAGAATCATATGGTTTTATATAATCTATACACATCCTACGCAGTGCATGCCGCCGAAGAAATTACAGGCCGATCGGGTATATGGCATGTCTTTCTCGATAGATGTGGTGAAGATTTCCTTGCGGCATCCTTTCATGACGAGGCGGTTAGCAGGGAACAGTTGTTCTTAAATTCATGGCAGTCCGCACTTTACCGCGGATTGGAGGAGCATATTGATTTTGTAACCCAATGGCTGCGATTATGAACACCCCCACCTAATCCGAACAGTTCCCATGAAACTGACGGATTAGGTGGGGCGTTTTATGACTGAAAGATTTATCATAGCAAGGTTTTCGGCCATTTTCATATTTACGATGGAAATGAAATATAAAGGCACAAAAAGTTTGAAATCAGCTTTCAAAACTGAAATTTTCGGAATCCGAACCCCTATGTAGCATGAATACATGGCTCACCTTTAATACACTTTCGCCATTTGATATGGTATCCGGTTTTTCAATATGCGATGAGGTTGCCCTGTATATAGGATTTGATGGAAGAGTCAATCTCTCTTGAATCCTGTTTCAGAGGCATATCCCTTCGATAAAGTTATTCCGTTTTGAACGATGCGAAAAATGATTTGGCGACTGCATTGTTATGGGGGTTACAGAGATAGAAAATGACTGTACCATTGCATGCTCATAAAGTAACTGCCAGAAACGATGGAAGGCATATTGTGCCCCTAACCATTGTAGAACAGAAGTTCAAGTTCAGAATTGAGTTACATCCTTGCGCCTTTGAAAGTGGAGGTGATGAACTGTGTACTGTTCCTAATGCTTTGAATAAATTTATAAGATTTGGTCAATAATGAAGATATGGAATTTTGGGGTAAATGCTTTGCAACTGCATCTTTTTTGTCCACACAATACAAAACTAGAAATCGCTGCAGTTTTTACTGCGGCGATTTCTCATTGGATCGCCCCATCAGCTCTGCCGGTGGGGCGGCCCGTAAAAAGAGCTTTAATATCAAACATCGAGTGAAGTGAGCCGCTAACATGAACCTTCCACTAATAGAAATCTGCTATTAGAACGGTGATTGCCCGTTTACGGGCTGTATGGCAAGTGATGCAAGCGGAATAAATTTCCATGTATCTTGAGACGCTTGCCGGTAATAGGCTCTTATAGGGCCTACGCAAGCCTCCGGCTTAACCGGCGGTTATGGCTTGACCACAGACGGATTTTGCTTTGATTATCGGAAGGATTCCTCGTACGGGGAATCCTCTTTTGTTTATTGCAGCGCAGATCATGGGGCCGCACTCTTCAGCATCCTGTCCAGTCCCCAATGGCTGGAATCTGCTCACAGACATGTGCCGGGGCGGCGGACTGTTCCAGCTTGACCTGGAAGGGACGTCAAGCCAGAGAAGAAGCTTTTTATAATTCCGGCAGTGCCCAGCGGCGGTTGGTGGAAGAGTGGCCTGCTGCTTTGGGATTCGGATCGCTGATAACGAATTTTCCGCTCACCGATGCGCAGTTTTCATGCCGCAAAGTCCGGACCCTCCCGCCGGAAGAACAACCGTCTGCCTTGGCGGCTGGCTCTTATAAGAAATACCATACGCCTCTTCCGCCGTGCGTATTGAGCCGTTTAGGGCGGCAGAGCGGTTTCTTCCCACGAAAAGCGGCTTTTGCCTTGCGGGACATACTGCGCTGCAAGGCGGCGGAAAGGGGTTCCCTTTGTCGGGACGCGAGAGAACAAAACAGCCCCCCCTTCGGAATGCCCGAAGGGGGGCTGCGGATCTATCAGAGCTGCTTGACCGTGTAATACACCGCCAGGGCAAAGACCACTATGGCCAGGGCCCACATGGCGTAATAGGCGATGGTGCTGCTGAACAGAGCGATGGCCAGCGCCACGACGGACAGGCCGCAGGCCGCATAGATGGGCATGGGATCCGCGCCGGCAGTCAACACCTGAAGATTGCCCAGCTTGCCGCCATTCTTGTCCGCCTTGTTGGTGAGGAAAGCCGCTACGATCAGTACCACGATATAGACTACCGCAGCGATCCGGACATAGGTACCCAGGAAGATGCTGTCCAGCACCCGCCGGCAGACCCACAGGGCGATCAGGGAGGCACCCAGGATGGTCAGGGACCAGGAGCACTCCCGATCGTACAGATTCCACAGAATGCCCAGCAGCATGACCACCGGAACCACCACGCACAGGAAGGTGAGAGCGGAGTCGTAGAAGGTGCGGATCATCCAGGCGGAACCGCCCAGGAAAACGCCGGCGGCAAACACCGACCAGCCGATCCAGCGGCGCTTGGTTTGCTGGCGCCAGACGATGCCCAGGACCAGACCGATCACAGCCACTGCCGCACCCGCGGCCATCAGATAGGGCAGTGCGGCGTCGCATGCGAGAAGCTCATTGGCGGTGCCGTTCACATAGAAGCGGCGGATGACCAACAGATAGATCTCCGCCACGCAGCCGGCCAGAAAAAACTTGAGCGCGTTGTGCATGGGCTCGTTCCGCTTTACCGGCTTGGATTTACTGACAGGATTTTTGGACATATAGGACAACCTCCAGGGTGTTTGTTCCGAAAATAGCCGCGGGAAAACATGCGCTTCCGCTGGCATACTATGATAGTATAGCAGATATTTCGTGCCTTTGCAAGGGGAAGGAGCCAGACTTTTCCCTTTTTTCCAACAGGAGTCAGGATTGCCGGTTGAGATTTGCCCGGGGGCGTGGTATACTCCTCTATTATGAGATTTTTTGCGAAAAATACTGATGACAAGAGGAATTTGCTTATGAAACGTTTGGGCGCACTGCTGGCGTCACTGCTGCTGGCGGGGAGCCTGACCGCCTGCGGCGGCACTGCGGCGCAGGAGATGCAGAGCATACAGGTCTTCGCCATGGACACGGTGATGGGCCTGCGGGCCTGCGGCGGGGAGACGGAGGCGGCGCTTGCGGCGGCGGAAGACGAGATCTACCGCCTGGATGAGGCGCTCTCCCGCACCCGGGAGGACAGCGCAGTGTCCCGGTTGAACAGCGCGGCGGGGGGGACGCCGGTGGATGTGGGGGAGGAACTCCGCGACCTGATTGCCCGGGCCCTGGATTTCAGCGCTGCCACAGACGGGGCCTTTGACATCACCCTGGCGCCGGTGTCCTCTGCCTGGGGCTTTACGGAGGACACCTACCGGGTGCCGGAGGACGCTGAACTGGCGTTGCTGCTGCCCTGCGTGGGGGCGGAGCATGTCCACCTGGAGGAGGGGACTGCTGTCTCGCTGGACCAGGGCACCCGGATTGACCTGGGAGCCATTGCCAAGGGGTATGCCAGCGACTGGATGGCTGCGATTTACCAGGAGCACGGCATCACCCACGGCATCGTGGACCTGGGTGGGAACACCTGGGTCTGCGGCGGGAACTTGGAGGGGGAGCCCTGGCAGATCGGCATTCAGGACCCGGCCCGGTCCGCGGGGGCTTTGGCGGGGATCCTGGAGGCGTCGGACGCCTTTGCCGTCACCTCCGGCGGCTATCAGCGGTATTTTGAGGAAAATGGACAGCTCTATCACCATATCATTGATCCTGCCACCGGCCGCCCGGCGGAGAGCGGACTTACCTCCGTCACCGTGGTGGCGGATGGGGCCGCGGGCAACGGCACGATGTGCGACGCCCTCTCCACGGCCCTGTTCGTCATGGGGGAGGACCGGGCGCTGGAGCTCTGGCGCAGCGGCGTCTATGACTTTGACCTGATCTTGGTGACAGAGGACGGCCGGCTGCTGGCGACTGCGGGCATCGCGGACCGGTTCCGTCCGGACGATTCGGCGGGGTATGCGTATGAAATCGTCTCCTAAGCTGCGGCCAAACGGCTGGGATGCGTTGGCGGCGGCCGCTGTGCTGGCGCTGGCGGTGGCCTGCGCGGCTCTGTTCTGGACTGGGGGAGAGGAAATAGGCCCGCTGACGGCGGTAGTGTCTGCGAACGGCGAGCCGGTGGATCGGGTGGTGCTGGCGGACCTGTCGGGACCGGAGGAGCGGACCTATACGTCCAACGGCTACACCCTCCGGGTGGCCTTTGGGCCAGAGTCTGCCCAGGTGACGGTGTCCGACTGCCCCACCCAGGACTGCGTCCACATGGGGGAGATCACCCGCGGGGGACAGAGCATCGTGTGCCTGCCCGCCCGGATCGTCGTGCAGCTGGAGGGCGGCGCGGCGGCGGATGACGGCGTGGATCTGGTGATCGGATAAGGAGGCGCCATGAAACTGACGACGAGACAGTTGACGCTGTGCGCGGTGCTGACGGCCATGGCGCTGGCGCTCAGCTATCTGGAGAACTTCTTCCCCTTGTCCCTGGCCATCCCCATTCCGGGGATCAAGCTGGGACTGGCCAACATCGTGACGCTGTTCGCCCTGTACGCCCTGGGACCGGGGCAGGCGCTGCTGATCCTGCTGGCCCGGTGCCTGCTGGGGGCGGTCTTTGCAGGAAACATGAACGCGCTGATTTTTTCCCTGCTGGGGGGCGTGACGGCCATGGGGGTGATGATCGCCCTCTCCCGGCTGAAGCGCCTCTCCGTCTACGGAGTGTCTGTGGGCGGAGCAGCGGCCCACAACTGCGGCCAGGTGGCCGCAGCTGTGCTGACGCTGGGCAACACGGCGCCGCTGTACTACCTGCCGGTGCTGCTGGGGGTGTCCCTCTTTACCGGGGCATTGACGGGGCTGATCGCCGCCTGCCTGTTCCGGGCGCTGGCACATACAAGACTGTGGGGGGTGTGAGCGGATGGACAAGCGGGATCAGAGCAAAAAGGACGAGATCATCCTGCGGCAGCTGGAGGTGATCCGCTCTATGACGGAGCACAACCTCAGCCGCATGGGCGCGGACTTCTGGGGCACTCCGACACCGGAGAAGCATGTGCCTGTGGCTCCGCTGCCGGAGAAAGAAAAAAGGATCCCGCCGGCAGACGGCGGGGAGAAAAAGGCGCCAGAGGCGGCAGAACAGAAACAGGAAGACACCGCCAAAGCTCCCCCCAAAGAGAACATCGAGGATCTGCAGAAGGAGCTGGACAGCTATGTGGGCCTCAGTGCGGTGAAGCGGGAGGTGAAAGACCTCATCAATCTGGCGGCGGTGGAGCGTCTGCGCCGGCAGCACGGCCTGCCCACAGCGGACATGAGTCTCCACATGGTGTTTTCCGGCAATCCCGGCACGGGAAAGACCACCATCGCCCGGCTGATGGCACGGGTTTACCACAGCCTGGGCATCTTGTCCAAGGGGCAGCTGGTGGAGGTAGACCGCAGCGGGCTGGTGGCGGGCTACGTGGGACAGACAGCCATCAAGACCCGGAAGGTCATCGACTCCGCTCTGGGGGGTGTGCTGTTCATCGACGAGGCATACGCCCTCAACGGCGGCGGGGCCAACGACTTCGGCCAGGAGGCCATCGACACGCTGCTGAAGGCCATGGAGGACCACCGGGACGACCTGGTGGTGATCGTCGCGGGCTACGACGGGCTGATGGACGAGTTCATCCACTCCAATCCGGGACTGGAGTCCAGGTTCAACCGCTTCCTCCACTTTGCAGATTACACGGCGGAGGAACTGCTGGCCATCTTCCGGATGCAGTGTGAAAAAGGGTGCTACATTCTGGAGCCGGAGGCGGAGGCGCCGCTGCGCTCCCTGCTGGAAAGGCGGATGGCGGATGCGGCCTCCTTCGGCAACGCCCGGGGCGTGCGAAACCTGTTTGAGCAGATCCTGGTCCGGCAGGCGGGCCGTCTGGCGGGACAGGCGTCCGTCAACCGGGAGGACCTGACGCGGATCACCGCCGCAGATGTGGAGGCAGTGGGCCGGGCAAATGATTTGGAGGCGAAAGAGCGTTGAAGGTTTTGATCTTACATCCCAGCAGCCGATATGACCGGTATCTGCCCGATATTCCCGCTGCGGGGCGGATGGAGCTGGTGTTCACGGACCGGGAGGGGCCGGAGGAGCGCTGGCTGGCAGCCGGCGGCGATGCGGAGGCTTTGGTGGCCGCACCGGTGACGCCGGTGACAGAGGAACTGATCGCCCGGATGCCGCATCTCAAGCTGATCCACAGCGACGGGGTGGGCTACGACCGGATTGACCTGGCGGCGGCCCGGGAGGGGGGCATCTATGTGTGCAACTGCGCCGGGTGCAACGCAGGCCCCGTGGCGGAGCTGGCGGTGACGCTGATGAGCATGCTGCTGCACCGGACGCTGTGGGGAGACCGGATGGTGCGGGCCGGGCAGCAGCATGAGGCGGTGAACGAGCTGGCAGCCCATGTGCCGGAAGATCTGTCCACCTGCCGGGTGGGGCTGGTGGGCTTCGGCGCCATCGGCCAGGCTACGGCGCAGCGGCTGCGGGCCAACGGCAGCGAGGTGTTTTACTACGCCCGGCACCGGCAGGATCCGGCTGTGGAGGAGGCGTACGGCGCCCGGTATCTGCCCCTGTACGAGCTGGCGGAGACCTGTGACATCATCAGCCTCCATCTGCCCGCCACGCCGGAGAGCACCCACCTGCTGGACCGGGCGTTCTTCGGCCGGATGCGGCCGGGGAGCTATCTGGTGAACACCGCTCGGGGCGCGGTGATCGACGATGCGGCCCTGTGCGAGGCTATCCGCTCCGGCCGTCTGGCGGGGGCGGCGCTGGACGCCTATGACCCGGAGCCTGTGACGGCGGAGCACCCGCTGGTGCGGCTGGCGGCGGAGTGCCCGGACCGGCTGATCCTCTGCCCCCACCAGGGCGGGATCAGCCATGCGGCGTTCCGGGAGGCCGCGCGGATGGTGTTTGCGGATCTGGAAAAGCTGATGGACGGCAAGCGTCCGGAACGGGTGGTCAACGGCCTGTAACTGGCGCTGATGGAGATTAAGAGGCCGGAAGAGGAGAGGCACTATGCGCGTACCAGAGCACTGCACAGCGGATGCGGGGATGTTCTTCGACGGCCATCCGGCGGAGCTGGCGCTGTATGAAGCGCTGTTCCGGCGGATGGACGGGGCGTTTCCGGAGGGAACCGTCAAGGTGCAGAAAAGCCAGATCAGCTTTTACGGCCGGCATCTGTTCGCTGCGGCATCTCTGCCGGTGCGGCGGCGGAAGGACTGGCCGAAGATGTGCCTGATGGTGACCGTTGGACTGCCGTACCGGCTGGACTCGCCCCGGGTGGTGGCGGCCTCGGAGCCGTATCCCGGCCGCTGGACCCACCATGTCTTGGTGACAGAGGCGGACCAGATCGACGAAGAGCTGATGGGCTGGCTGCGGGAGGCATGGGACTTTGCGGAGAGCAAGCGATGAGATACACACGGGAAGAGCTGGCGGAGGCCCGGCGATCCATCGACTCCACCCTGCGCAAGTGTGAGAAGGCGCTGGAGAAGCTGCGACCGGGCACGTCGCCCCACACGCTGACGGTACGGCGCATCCGGGCGTTCCGGATCGCCTTGGCGCTGATCGACCGGGAGATGGACGGGACGGAGATTCCCGGTCCGGAAGGGAAGGAGGACCTATGAGCCACTATGCCTACGGATACTGCGGGATGCCCTGCGCCCTCTGTACCCGCTGCCGGACAGAGGGAAGCAGCCGGTGTCCCGGCTGCTCCTGCGACGGATACTACACCGTGCCCTGCAAGGTCCACCGCTGCGTCCGGGAAAAGGGACTGGACCACTGCGGACAGTGCGGGGACTTCCCCTGCCCGAAGCTGGGGAAGATGGGGGATTTCCGGGACCTGGATACGGGCCGCGTGAAGGAGCGGACCTGCCGGGCCGTGGCGGCGGAGGGCCTGCCCGCCTGGCTGGCGGAGTATGAGGAAAAGGCGGACCTGCTGACGGTGGCGCTGGAGCGGTACAACAACGGCAGGATGAAGCGGTATCTCTGCGAGCTGTTCCTGCAGCAGGACCTGGACACCCTGCGGCGGATCATGGCCCGGGCGGAGGCATTGGAAGGAGCGGATTCCAAGGAGCTGGGCCGGGCCTTCCAGGCGCTGGTGGGGGAGATGCTGGAATCGTGAGCGGGGCGCTGAACAGAAAAAAAGCCACCGGAGCAAATGCTCCGGTGGCTTTGATGTTCGCTTATTCCAGCTCGAAGGCACCAGTGTACAGCTGATAGTACAGTCCGTGCTGGCGGATCAGATCGTCGTGGTCGCCCCGCTCCACGATCCGGCCGTGGTCCAGCACCATGATGGCGTTGGAGTTGCGGACGGTGGAGAGCCGGTGGGCGATGACGAACACCGTCCGGCCATACATCAGGGAGTCCATGCCCTGCTGAACGATGGCCTCCGTCCGGGTGTCGATAGAGCTGGTGGCCTCATCCAGGATCATCACCGGCGGGTCTGCCACGGCTGCCCGGGCAATGGCCAGCAGCTGCCGCTGGCCTTGGGACAGATTGGCGCCGTTGCCGGTGAGCATGGTGTCGTACCCCTGGGGCAGGCGGCGGATGAAGTCGTCGGCATTGGCCAGGGCGGCGGCCGCCTCCACCTCTTCATCCGTGGCATCCAGATTGCCGTAGCGGATGTTCTCCCGGACGGTGCCGGTGAAGAGGTTGGTGTCCTGCAGCACGATGCCCAGGCTGCGCCGCAGGTCCGGCTTGCGGATGTTGTTGATGGAGATGCCGTCGTAACGGATCTTGCCGTCGGCAATGTCGTAGAACCGGTTGATCAGGTTGGTGATGGTGGTCTTGCCGGCGCCGGTGGCACCCACGAAGGCCAGCTTCTGGCCAGGCTTGGCAAAGAGGCTGATGTCGTGGAGGATGGTCTTGCCCTCCTCATAGGCGAAGTCCACATGGTCGAACCGCACGTCGCCGGAGAGCTTGATGAGGTAGTAGTCCTCGCTCTCGACATTCCGGACCGGGCCCAGGATGGGGCGGTAGAAGGCCTTGCCGTGCTCCTGGTATTTCCAGGCCCAGGCCTCGTCTTTTCCAGCCTCGGGGGCCTTCAGCTCCGTGAAGGAGCCGTCCGCCTCTTCCCGCACAGGGACCATCACCATGTCAGTGCTGTGGGGGACCCTCCAGGCCCAGAGGTTGGTGCGCTTCTCGGACTCCTCCAGTTGGTGGCCCTCTTTGTCATAGGACACGTTTACCAGCGTCACAGTGCCGTGGTCCTCCTCCGGCTCCTCGTCCATCAGGGCGAAGATCCGCTCCGCGCCGGCCAGGGCCATGATGATGGAGTTGAACTGCTGGGAGATCTGGTTGATGGGGTTGGAAAAGCTCTTGGACAGCTGCAGGAAGCTGGCAATAACGCCCAGGGTGATGGTGGTGTCCACCCCGCTGAGGGCCAGAGCGCCGCCCACCATAGCCACGATCACGTACTGGACATTGCCGATGTTCACCATGATAGGCATCAGGATGCTGGCGTAGGTGTGGGCTTTGTCCGCGCTGTGGAACATTTCGTCGTTGACCCGGTCAAAGCCGTCCTGGGCCTCCTGCTCATGGCAGAAGACCTTGACCACTTTCTGACCGTTGATCATCTCCTCGATATAACCGTTGAGGGCGCCCAGGGTGCTCTGCTGGCGGAGGAAATAGCGGCCGCTGCGGCCGGCCAGGAACCGTGTCACCACCAGGGCGAAGCAGACGCACACCAGGACCACAACCGTGAGCAGGGCGTTGGTGAACAGCATACCCAGGAAGGTGACCAGGATGGTCATAGAGGAGTTGATGACCTGGGGGATGCTCTGGGCGAACATCTGCCGCAGGGTGTCCACATCGTTGGTGTAGACGCTCATCACGTCGCCGTGGGCGTGGGTGTCAAAATACTTGATAGGCAGGGTCTGCATGTGGCCGAACAGGTCGTCCCGAATGGTTTTCTGTACGCCCTGGGACACCACGATCATGTTCCGGTTATAGGCGTAAGCGCACAGGGCACCCACCAGGAACAGGCAACCCATCATCACCAGGGCCCGCACCAGGCCGGAAAAGTCTGGATCCGCCGCACCCAGCAGGGGGGTGATATAGTCGTCGATCAGACTGCCCAGAAACAGAGAGCCCGCCACGTTGGCGATGGCACTGACCAGAATGCACACCAGAACAATGATGAAGCGGGCCTTGTACCCCCGTTTGATATAGCCCATCAGGCGGCCGACAATGTGCCGGCGATGGCCGGGCGCCTTGGCGCCGCTGCGGATCTGCTTACTGCTCATTGTCACTGCCTCCTTTCATTTGGGACTCATAGGTCTCGCGGTAGATATCACAGGTTTTCAGCAATTCGTCGTGGGTACCCATGGCCACGATCTGTCCGCCGTCCATCACCAGGATCTTGTCGGCGTCCTCGATGGAGGAGACCCGCTGGGCGATGATGAACTTGGTGGTATCCGGGATCTCCTCCAGAAACGCTTTGCGGATCAGGGCGTCGGTCTTGGTGTCCACGGCGGAGGTGGAGTCGTCCAGGATCAGGATCTTGGGGTGCTTCAGCAGGGCCCGGGCGATGCAAAGCCGCTGCTTCTGCCCGCCGGAGACGTTGGAGCCGCCCTGCTCGATATAGGTGTCGTACTTGTCGGGGAACTCCTGGATAAAGGAGTCCGCCTGGGCCAGCTGGCACATCCGGACCATCTCCTCGTCAGTGGCGTCCTTTTTGCCCCAGCGGAGATTATCCTTGATGGTGCCGGAGAACAGCACGTTCTTCTGCAGCACCATGGCCACCTGGTCCCGCAGGGCGTCCATATCGTAGTCCCGGACGTCCGCGCCGCCCACCAGGACGCGGCCCTCAGTGGCGTCGTACAGACGGGGGATCAGCTGGACCAGGGTGGTCTTGGAGGTGCCGGTGCCGCCCAGGATACCTACGGTCTCACCGGACTTCACCGTGAGGTTCACGTTCTTCAGGCACTCCTTGCTGGGGTCCTTGGCGTAGGAGAAGCTGACGTTCTCAAACACCACGGAGCCGTCCTTGACCTCTTCGATGGGCTGGGAGCCGTTCTTCAGATCGCTCTCCTCGTTCAGGATCTCTGTGATCCGCTCTGCGGAGGCCCGGGCCATGATGATCATAGTCAGTACCATGGAGAGCATCATCAGGCTCATCAGCATCATCATGATGTAGCTGAACATACTGGTCAGCTGGCCGGTGGTCATGCTGCCGCCCACGATCAGGTTGGCGCCGATCCAGGACACGGAGATCATGCAGGCATACACACAGATCTGCATCAGAGGCATATTGAAGGCCAGGATGCGCTCCGCCTTGGAGAAGTCCATGTAGATCTCCTGGGAGACCTTGCCGAACTTCTCTACTTCATGGTCCTCCCGAACAAAGGACTTCACCACCCGGATGCCCAGCAGGTTCTCCTGCACCACGTTGTTCAGGTGGTCATAGCGCTTGAAGACCCGTTCAAAAATGGGGTGGGCCCTGGTCATGATGAGCGCCAGGCCGATGCCCAGGATCGGGATGACCACCAGGAAGATCAGTGCCAGCTTGGGGTTGATGCGCAGGGTGAGTACCCAGGCGCAGATCAACATGATGGGGGACCGGACCGCGATACGGATGACCATCATAAAAGCCATCTGGACGTTGGTCACGTCTGTGGTCAGGCGGGTGATGATGCCGCTGGTGGAGAACTTGTCAATGTTGGCAAAGGAGAACTTCTGGACATTCCGATACATCTCCCGCCGCAGATTCCGCGCGAAGCCCGTAGAGGCCTTGGCGCCGAAACGGCCGGACAGTCCGCCGCAGATCAGCGCCAGAACAGCCATTCCCACCACGGTGAGGCCGTAGGCGGCAATATGGTGCATGCTGCCGGCCTTGACCCCCTCGTCCAGCAGCTTGCCGGTCATCAGGGGGATCAACACGTCAAACGCCACTTCGCCGATGACGAAGATGGGCGTCAGGATGGTGGCTGGCCAGAACTCCTGAATACAGCTGGCCAGGCTCCTTTTTTTCTTCATAGAATACCTCCTTGTGTCTTTGCTGTGCCGGGGGGAAGCGATTGAGCCGCTTCCCGGCGGGGCCCGGTTGGTCAAATGAGATTTTGCTTCAGCTTTTCCGCGATGGCCAGGAACTGGTCAATCTCCTCCTGAGAGATGCCTCTGGTCAGCGTCGCCTCTGTGGCGGCGATCCGCCGCTCTGCCTCCTGATTCAGCGCCTGCGCCCGGAGTGTGGGCGTGATCCGCTTCATCCGGGCGTCCCTGACCCCCATAGAGCGCTGGACGAGGCCCTCGTCCTCCAGCCGCTTCAGCAGCCGGGAGGCGGTGGAGCTGCGGATGCAGAGGGCGCGCTCCAGATCCTTTTGATAGATTTCCCGGCCCTGGCTGTGGCAGAGATAACCGATCAAAACGCCCTCGATCTCCGTCAGCATGCTCTGGGGATGGTCGGCAGGCCCCCAAAGCCGTCTGCGCAGGAGATTGGACAGTGCCTTGATCTCATACCCGACGTACCGCTCATGCTGCATGGAAACACCTCCTCCAACTGAACAGGATTATATTTTAGTTAGCAAACTAGCAAATGTCAAGAAGCAATCTGCCAAAATTTCTACGGGTCTTCCTTTAAAATTCGGCAGGCACCGAAAGAGAAGGAGGCGCCCCACACCGAAGGGCGGGGCGCCTCTGAAAAAACGGGTTGGAGGCTGCTGTTCAGCGGCCGCCCCGGGGGCGGTCCGGCAGGAAACAGAGGCAACCGGCCTGACGGCTGGCGTTCAGGTCGATGAGCCGCTGGTTGGAGCTGCCCCGGAACCGGAGGGTCAGGTCCTTCAGCTCCTCTACGAAGCGGCCGTCCACCAGCACATCCAACAGGGAGAGCATCTCGTCTGTCACCTCGCAGCGGGGATGAGTGCCGTCCGAGGTAAGCTCCTCATAGGTGAAGCCGGAGAAGCCCCAGATGGTCTTGTCCGGATACATCTGCCGGACCCGCCGGAGAAAGGGCACCAGGGCCCGCTGGTTCTCCGGTTCAAAGGGCTCGCCCCCCAGCAGTGTCAGGCCGTTGATGTAGACAGGGGAGAGCAGGGAGAGCAAATAATCCTCCGTCTCGGTGGTAAAGGGCTGGCCGTAGCAGAAGTCCCAGGTTTGGGGCTGAAAGCAGTTCTTGCAGTGATTGGTGCAGCCGGAGACGAACAGGGTGACCCGCACTCCCTCGCCATTGGCAATGTCGCAGTTTTTGATCTCACCGTAGTACATGACAGCCCTCCTGCTATTCCTCAAAATGGGCGCCCGCAGGCGCCCATTTGAGTTTGATCGTTTTTCCCGGGGACATGCGCCTCGGGAAAAACACCGCTCAGTTTGTAAGTGTGCGAGCGAAGCGAGTGCGCGCACAAACTGCAATCTCTTCGTTCAAAAGGCTTTGCCTTTTGAACGAAATATTTTACAGGTGCAGCACCCGGTCCCGGATCTCCTGAGTCCGGCCCTGGTTCCAGAACTGGGTTCCGATGTAGCCGCAGGTCCGGCGGGCCACATTCATCTTGTCCTGGTCTGTGTTGCCGCACTGGGGGCACTTCCAGATCAGCTTGCCGTTCTCCTCCGCGATCTGGATCTCGCCGTCCCAGCCGCACACCTGGCAATAGTCGGACTTGGTGTTCAGTTCGGCGTAGATGATGTTTTCATAGATGAACTTCATCACCTGGAGCACCGCCTCCAGGTTGTTCTGCATGTCCGGCACCTCCACGTAGCTGATGGCGCCGCCGGGAGACAGGGCCTGGAACTGGGCCTCAAACTTCAGCTTGTCGAAAGCGTTGATATCTTCTGTCACATGGACGTGGTAGCTGTTGGTGATGTAGCTCTTGTCAGTGACGCCCTCGATGATGCCGAAGCGGCGCTGCAGGCTCTTGGCAAATTTATAGGTGGTGGACTCCAGAGGCGTACCGTAGAGGGAGAAATCGATATCGCTCTCCTCCTTCCACTTCCTGCAGGCGTCGTTCATGTACTGCATCACCTGCAGGGCGAAGGGGGTGGCGGAGGGGTCCGTATGGCTCTTGCCGGTCATGTACTTCACGCACTCGTAGAGGCCGGCGTAGCCCAGGGAGATGGTGGAGTAGCCGTGGTAGAGCAGCTTGTCGATGGTCTCGCCCTTCTTCAGCCGGGCGCAGGCGCCGTACTGCCACAGAATCGGGGCCACGTCGGAGAGAGTGCCCTTCAGCCGATTGTGCCGGCACATCAGGGCACGGTGGCACAGCTCCAGGCGTTCGTCAAAGATCTTCCAGAACTTGTCCAGGTCGCCGCCGGAGGACAGGGCCACATCGGGCAGATTGATGGTCACCACGCCCTGATTGAAGCGGCCGTAGTACTTGTGCTTGCCAGGCTCATAATTGCCGGCGTTTGCGATGTTGCCGATGCCGGCATCTGTGAAGCGGTCCGGCGTCAGGAAGGAGCGGCAGCCCATGCAGGTATACACATCGCCCTTCAGCTCCAGCATTTTCTTGGCAGAGATGTAGTCGGGCACCATCCGGCGGGCGGTGCACTTGGCCGCCAGCTTGGTCAGGTAATAATAGGGGGAATCCTCGTGGACGTTATCCTCCTCCAGCACATAGATCAGCTTGGGGAAGGCGGGAGTGATCCACACGCCCTTTTCGTTCTTCACGCCCTGGTAGCGCTGCTCCAGGGTTTCCTCAATGATGAGGGCCAGATCCTTTTTCTCCTGCTCATTCTTGGCCTCACCCAGGTACATGAACACCGTCACGAAGGGGGCCTGGCCATTGGTGGTCAGCAGGGTCAGCACTTGGTACTGGATGGTCTGGACGCCGCGGCGGACCTCATCCCGCAGACGGGTCTCCACCAGCTCCTCGATCTTCTCCCGGGTGGGCCGGATGCCCAGGGCCTCCATCTCCTGCTCCACCAGCCGGCGGATCTTCTTCCGGCTCACATCCACGAAGGGGGCCAGGTGGGCCAGGGAGATAGACTGCCCGCCGTACTGGTTGGAAGCCACCTGAGCGATGATCTGAGTGGCAATGTTGCAGGCGGTGGAGAAGCTGTGGGGCCGCTCGATCAGGGTGTCCGTGATGACGGTGCCGTTCTGAAGCATATCCTCCAGATTCACCAGGTCACAGTTGTGCATGTGCTGGGCGTAGTAGTCCGAGTCATGGAAGTGGATGATGCCCTCCCGATGGGCCTCCACGATGTCGGCGGGCAGCAGCAGCCGCTCGCTCAGGTCCCGGGAGACCTCGCCGGCCATGTAGTCCCGCTGGGTGGAGTTCACCACCGGGTTCTTGTTGGAGTTCTCCTGCTTGGCCTCCTCGTTGCAGCACTCGATGAGGCTGAGGATCTTCTCGTCGGTGGTATTGCTCTTGCGGACCAGAGAGCGGACATAGCGGTAGGTGATGTAGTTCTTGGCCACCTCATAGGCCCCGTGAGCCATGATCTGGGACTCCACCAGGTCCTGAATCTCCTCCACAGAGGGGGAGCGGTTCATCTTCTGACAGCTGAGTTCCACGGACTCCGCGATCCGCTGGATCTGGACCGGGGTCATCCGGGCGTCCTCCTCGATAGTGTTGTTGGCCTTGGTGATGGCGGCGATGATCTTCGTGATGTCGAAGATGACCTCCGTGCCGTTCCGCTTCATGACTTTCATGGGACTCTCCGCCTCTCTTGTAGAATCAATCTCAATTGTAATATATCTAGTAAGCATTGTTATCATACCACACTAGATATGGGATGAAAAGTTGCATTTACCATAGTGTCTTCCAAAATTCGGCGAGGAAATTTGTGCGTTCCGGAGAAAAGCTGTCGATGCGGAAAAACCGCCCCGTGCGGCAGGGCGCGGAGCGGTCGGGATCCGGAGAACAGTCAGGTCAGCTCTGTGTATTTGGCGGCGCTGCCCCGGGCCTTTTCCACCGGGTACTTGGCGGCGTTCTGATCCACCTTGGCGTTCAGGATCTCATCCAGATCCAGGCCGCACACATCGGCCATCAGGACGCAGTAGCTCAGCACATCCGCCAGCTCCTCCCGGATGCGGCCCAGCTTGTCCCGGCATTCCAGGTCCGCGCCGCTCCACTGGAATATCTCCAGCAGCTCCGCCGCCTCCAGGGACAGGGAGATGGCCAGGTCCTTGGGGGTGTGGAACTGCCGCCACTCCCGGTCGTCCCGGAACTGGATCACCCGACGGATCGTCTCATCCCGCAGCATGGATGTCAACTCCTTTTCCATAAAATCAGCATTCACTCCGCCCGGACAGCCCAGCGCAGCTTGGTGGAGTGGGCCCGGGGGTTCCGGCGGCACTCCTGGGGAGAGGGGCGGGTGACCTCCTGGGCGATGTCGCTGTACAGCCCATCCCGGTACTGCTGGCGGAAGGCCTGCTTCACCAGCCGGTCCTCGCCGGAGTGGAAGGTGAGGATGGCCGCCCGCCCGCCGGGCTTCAGCACATGGGGGAGCTTTTCCAGAAAGGCGTACAGCACCTCGAACTCACTGTTCACGTCGATCCGCAGCGCCTGGAAGGTCCGCTGACAGGACTTCTTCACCGCCTCCTTCCGCTCCCCGGCGGGGAGGAAAGACAGCGCCCCCTCAATGAGGGCGTACAGCTGGCGGGTGGTATCCACAGTGCCGCCCCGGCGGAACACCTGAATGACGGCCTTTGCGATGCGGTCCGCGTAGGGCTCGTCGGAATTTTCCACCAGCAGGTTCTCCAGCTCCTCCTGGTCCAGCTGCCGCAGCCGCTCCGCCGCGGTGACGCCGGAGGAGGGGTCCAGCCGCAGGTCCAGGGGACCGTCCTGCTTGAAGGTAAAGCCCCGGGTCGGGTCGTCGATCTGCATGGAGGAGACGCCTAAATCCGCCAGCACGAAGTCGAAGAGCACGCCGGGGGCCACCTGGTCCACGTCGGCGAAATTCCGATGCTGGATGGTGAGGAGCTCCGGCCCGAAGCCCGCAGATGCCAGCCGGGCGCGGGTCTTTTCCATCTCGATGGGGTCCACGTCCGTGGCATATAGGTGTCCTTGCCCCTGAAGCTGTGCCAGCATCCGGCGGGTGTGGCCGCCGTAGCCCAGCGTGGCGTCGTAGCCGGTCTGGCCCGGCTGGATCTGAAGGACCTCCAGGATCTCGTCTACCAGAATGGGGATGTGCATCCCTGCCGGGGTCTTGCCGCTCTCGATGATCTTTTCTACATCAGAGCGGTAGTTCTCCGGGTCATGCTCTTTGTACTTCTCCTGAAAGGTGCGGGGGTGGGTGCCCTTGTACCGGGGGCGGCGCTTGTGCTCCTGCTCCATGGGATCAACTCCTTCTCTGAACCGCTATCATATCACAGCCGCAGCCAAAAGAAAAGTCCCGCCGCATTGACAGAGCGGCGGGGACCGGATACAATAGACATTCAGCAAGGAGGCAGATTTTTATGGTAACTTTGGCACAGCGCATTGAGGAGCTGCGGACCGCCAGGGGCCTGAGCCGTCCGGCTCTTGCCGCCGCCCTGGGCTTCCCCCGCACGGCGATTGAAAAGTTTGAGACGGGCCGCCAGACCCCCACCCAGGACCAGCAGAACAAGCTGGCGTCCTACTTCGGCGTGTCCCTCTTCTATCTCCGGGGAGAGACCAACGACACCACCCAGATGTCCGACTGGATGGACGGGGCGTTTCTGGACGAGCCCGCCCCGGTTCCGGCCCCCAGGCGGGCGGCAGTGAAGCCGGCGGTGGCGGCGTCCTCCGGCGGGGAGGGCGGCACCATGTTCGACGCGTTCCTCACCAGCAAGAAATTCCAGGAGGCACTGCGCACCGCGGTGCTGGATACTCTCCGCACGCCGGAGGGCCAGGAGCTCCTGACCAAGGCCATCCGGAAAGAGCTGGCGAATCGGCAGAAGTGATGTGCGGCGGCGAAAGGGGCGGGGGATCGTGATCTCCCATCCTGTGTGTGCTCCGGGTGTATGGGGGAGGCGAAATGCGGCCGGAGGGAAAATCCGCGGAACGTTTGCCAACATCCGCTGCGCATAATACCATACAGAAATCAGGAGGGAACTGACGGATACAGACTGGGGGGCAGGCTCAGATGAAGAATGTTCTGTATATAATCAAAGTGGTGGCACTGGCCTGTGCGGCCGGAGTGATTATGACGATCCTGGGGGCTTTTCCGCCTCTGTCGTTCCTGTATAACTGGCTTGTGGGCCACGGCCTGCAAAATGTATGGGTTGGACTGATGGCCGGTGTCATCGCCATCTGCGTGTCCCTGTACAATATGCACCACGCGAAAAAGAAACGGAAGTGAGCGATTTGCGCTCAGTCCGGCTGAGAGGCTTGGATGCTCTGACCAATCAAAAGAGCCGCGGGAGTTTGATCCCGCGGCTCTTCTTGCGCGTTTACAGGCTCTTGATGAACTTCTCGATCCGGTCCAATCCCTCTTTCAGGTCCGCGTCGGAGTAGCAGTAGCTCAGGCGCATGAACCCCTCGGTGCCGAAGTGGATGCCGGGGATGACGCCCACCAGGCCCTCCTTCAGCATCCGGGTGCAGAAGGTGTTGGAGTCCATGCCGAACTTCCGGATGTCCACAAACATGTAGAAGGCGCCCTCCGGCTTCTCCACGTCCAGGCCCATGTCCACCAGGCGCTGGTAGACGTAGTCCCGGCGCCTGCGGAAGATCTCCACCACATCGCTGGTGTCCGTCTCCAGGGCCGTGACGCAAGCCCGCTGGACAAAGGAGGGCACGGAGGTGACACAGTACTGGTGGAACACCTGGATCCGGTCCATCAGCTTGGCGTCCGCCATGCAGTAGCCCAGGCGCCAGCCGGTCATGGCATAAGGCTTGGAGAAGCTCTGGACCACAATGATCCGGTCCCGCATGTCCTGGTACTCAGCAAAGCTGTGGTAGTCCTCACAGTAGGTCAGAGTGCGGTATACATCGTCGCACAGGACAAAGATGGGCTTGTCCCGGAGGATGGCGTGGACGGCGTCCAGGGTCTCCTTGGTGTAGACGCAGCCGGTGGGATTGTTGGGGGAGGTCAGGATGATGGCCTTGGTCCTGTCGGTGATGGCGGCCTTCAGTTCCTCCGGCACGATCTGGAAGTGGTTGTGCTCTGTGGGCAGGGAGACGGGCACACCGCCCTGCAGCTGGACCAGCGCCTCATACAGGCCGAAGGCAGGGGTGGGGATGATGACCTCGTCCCCTGGGTTCAGGATGGTGGAGAAGGAGGCGAACAGCGCCTCCGTGGCGCCCACCGTCAGGATGACCTCACTGGGGGCGTAGTGGAGGCCATGGGCCTCAGCCTCGAATTTGGAGATGGCCTCCAGCGCGTAGGGATAGCCGTTGCCGGGGGGATAGTGGGTATCGTTGGCGTCCAGAGCGGCCTTGGCGGCCTCCTTGATGACGTCGGGGGTGTTCAGATCCGGCTCGCCGATGGTCAGGGCGCAGGCGCCGGGGGTATCCCGCACCAGATAGGTGAACTGCCGGATGCCGGACAGCTCCACGCCCATAACGGCATTGTTCAGAGTCAGGTCCATGGATTTTCACGCTCCTTTTTGTTCATGAAATTCAGTATATCCGGATAAAAAAGGGATGTCAACGGCAGTTTCCACAAAAAGGGAGGCACCGAAAAGAAAGCGGCCCCGCCGCAATCTGCGGCGGGGCCTGCTGGGAGACTGCATTTTCAGGTGGGCTGATTGGAAGAGGCAGCATCTTCTGCCGGCTGGCCCGTTTCGGCGGGGGCATCAGCTGGCGCCTCCTCCGGGGTGAAGGTCACGGGGGTCTCTCCGGCCCGGGCGACGGAGGTGCCGGAGAGAATGCCGCCGCCCTCCCCTGCGGTGTAGGCGATAGTCACCTGATCCCCGGCATTCAGGATCACCGCCAGGGGGTTCTCCGCGGCGTTGACGGCGTAGAAGGTGTCCTGTCCCTCCAGCCGCAGGAAGTAGTAGGAATTGCCGTCCAGCACAGCGGTGCGGATCTCAGCGATGGCGCCGCTGATCTCCTCCTGGTCAGAGGGAACAGCCTCCGCATCCCCGTCGGAGATGAGGCCGCTGTCGGCCAGTGCCCGGCGGTAATTGGCCTCGCACTCCGCTACGGTGCTGCCGGTCTCTACAATGTTGTACTGCTGGACGTTCACCATGGCGTACATCTTCACCAGACCGTCTTCACCCTTGAGGGACATGAAGTAGGTGGGCTGGTCGGCGATGTTCAGCAGCAACGGGAAGGTGGCCACGTAACGCATCTGCTGGACCTGACTCATGGCGCTGGCCTGCGCGGACGCCTCTGTGGCACCGGCGACAGAATAGAAGTGCGTCTCCTTGGTCCGCTGGTTGGAGAGGATGAATCCGATGTTGGACTGGTCGGATGTCACAGAGGTGACACCGGTATACATATACACGTCATCCCCGATGGCAATATAATTGTAGCCTTCTGTGGTGTGCGTCACATCCCGCTGGCCGAAAATGGAGTTGATAAAGCCGTTGTGGTACATTCCGTAATAATCGTACTGCTCCATAATCAGATTCGCGTCATAGACGTGGTCCACCCAGTTGGGGACCTCCTCATAATACTGGCTCTCCCCGGTAACGGCGTTCACCAGAACGGCCCCCTGGATGTCCGCGCCGCCGAAGAGGCCGATGGTCTTCACCATGCGGGGGCAGACCCAGTAGGGCTCGCCCTCTTCATTGATCTCAAACACCGGATCGGCAAACATATATGTGGGATAGTGGAACCGCAGGTGGCGGGGCAGATACCGCCCGAAATGCTCGGCGGTGGTATATTTCATCCCCTCGTCCAGGCGGACCACTTCCGCCTCCTGGGTCACCATGTCGATAATCAGATAAGCGGGCAGGCCCGCGGAGCGGTTGGTGAACCACTTGACCAGATCTCCATAGGCCAGGGAAGTCACGCGCACCGGGCGACCCTGGTAGTTGATCTGGGTGTAGGAGGGCAGGATCTCAAACTGGGAGACCATATCCGCCAGTTCGCCCAGTTTGCGGCTGCCCAGGCGCGCGGCGGAGTCTTCGTCCAGCATGGGGATCTGATTGTAGGAGATCTCCTCCACCTCGGAAGCAAAATCACCATCTTTGATGGAAAGCAGCTTGCTGTAGCTTCCGGCCCGGATTACCACCCAAGAGGTAAGGCCGCCGATGATGATGGCGGCGATCAGAGCCACCAGGACCAGGAAGGGGATGGTGCACTGCTTTTTCACAAAGCCGAAGTACCCCTTCACGCCCTCCCCCTGAAAGCCGGAGGTGAGCACGGCGCACACGCAGTACACCGCGCACAGCAGGAACACGAAGACATAGAACTCCTCCGCGTGGAAGTTCAGGGCGGGCAGCTCGAAGTAAAAGTACCCCAGGCCGAACAGCAGCGTCACGCCCAGATTGATGAGCGTCCGCGTGAAGGCGTTGCCAATGGCCTTGCGGGGCTTCCGCTCCCGCTTGGGACGCTGGGGCTGGGAGGCGTCCCCGCCGCTGAAACCGCCGAAAGCACTGGGGTCAAAGCCTCCGAAGTCAAATGAAAATGGCATAAAAACCCAATTCCTCCTTTTTCAGATGGGCCGAATTGAAACCCATGATACAGGAAAAGTGTGAACAAATCAAGGTTTCCCGTCAGAACACCATTCCGATTCCGAAAAGATTATGGTAAAATCAAAACAACATGTAAGCTCTGTGCGGAAACTGCGTGTAGAGAAGTGGAGAGGAGGGACGGCATTGGAGGATGCCCGGATCGTGGAGCTGTACTGGGAGCGGGACGAGGCGGCCATTGCGGAGAGCAGCGCCAAGTACGGCGGCTACTGCTACCAGATCGCCTTCCGCATCCTGGCCCTGCGGGAGGACGCGGAGGAGTGCGTGGGAGACACCTGGCTGCGGGCCTGGGAGGCCATGCCGCCCAGCCGCCCCGGCAGGCTGGATACGTTCCTGGGGAAGATCACCCGGAACCTGTCCCTGGACCGCTGGCGGGCCCTGCGGGCCCAGAAGCGGTGGCAGGGACAGGCGGAACTGGCGCTGACGGAGCTGGGGGACTGCCTGCCCGCCTCCGGCGGCGTGGAACAGGAGGTGGAGGCCGCCGCCCTGGCGGAGAGCCTGAACCGCTTTTTGGAATCCCTGCCCCAGGAGAAACGGGTGCTGTTTGTCCGTCGGTACTGGTATCTCTGCTCCGTGGAGGAGCTGGCCGCCTGGAGCGGCAGGCGGCGGGGGACGGTCTCCGCGGCGCTGTTCCGCCTGCGGCAGGACCTGCAGGAACACTTGGAGAGGGAGGGATTCACCCTATGACAAGGGAACAGCTGCTGGATGCTGTGGGAGATATCCGGGATGCGTTCATCCGGGAGGCCGCGCCGCCGCCCGCCTCGTACCGCAAGCAGCGGGAATTCCCCTGGACCGGCGCGGTGGCGGCCTGCCTGGCGCTGATGATCGTGGGCTCCACATTCTTCCTGTCACAGATGAACATGGGGGACGGAGCCACTGGAAGCGGCGGCGCCTCTGCCGTCACGGAGGACACGGCGGAGGTCGGTGAGTCCGGCGGAACGGTGAACGGTGCAGCAGACGGCACAGACGATTCTGAGCCGGAGACAGCGGCGATCACTGTCACGGTGGATGGCACGGTGTATGTGCAGGCAGGCGGCGTGGGCCGCCATCCAGAGGCGTGCCCGGAGGGATTCTCCTACGCTGGAGAGGCGGAGCTGCCGGACACCGGGGAGCTTTGTCCCTACTATGCCGACCCGGAGCGGCCGGGGCAGATCTATGTCTATCAGAGCTGCTGGGATGAGGGGACCGGAACCACCTATATGGCCTATGTCCGCTACGAGGCGGAGACAACAAACTGACCGCGGGCGGAAAGAGAAAGCAGGGCCGCCGGAGGGGATCCCCTCCGGCGGCCTTTTGCGTATGAGCCTGTCCTCACGGCAGCATCAGCAGCTTTTTCAAAAATTCCACGCCCCTGGGCAGAACGGCCTCGTCATCAAAGGTGAAGTCCGGGGCGTGAAGCTGGGGGGTATCCCCGGTGCCCAGGAAGAAGAACAGCCCCGGCACATACTGCTGGTAGAAGGAGAAGTCCTCCGCCGCCAGCACCGGCTTTTCCATGAGGGTCGGCGCGTTATCGCCCAGCTGGGCGGCGATCTTCTGATAGAGCTCTTCGTGGTTCCACACGGCGGGGTAACCCTCGCTGAGGTGGACGTCCAGGCTGCAGCCGGTCTCCGCTGCCACGGACCGGCCGATGTCCTTCAGCTGCTGACGGCAGAAACGGAAGGTGTCCTCCCGGTAGGTGCGCAGGCTCCCCTCCAGCACGGTGCGGCCGCTGATGGCGTTCCGGACTGTGCCGGAGACCATCTTGCCGAACCGCAGCACCCGGGGCTGGTCCGGGGGCAGCTGTTCCATCATGTCATAGGCCCGCTGGAGGTAGGAGATGCCCGCCGTCAGGGCGTCCAGCCCCTCGTCCGCCCGGGACATGTGGACGCTGCGGCCTTCTACGGTGACGGTGACCTCGTTGGACCGTGCCATCAGCGGGCCGGGGCGGGAGGCGATGGTCCCGGCCTCCAGGCCGGGCCACAGGTGCAGGCCGAAGATCCGGCGGACCCGGTAGCGCTCCAGCACGCCGCTCTCACACAGCTTTCCGGCGCCGCCGGTGGTCTCCTCCGACGGCTGGAAGAGGAAGAGCACGTTCCGGGGCAGCTCGGCCAGATGCTCCGCCGCATACTCCGCCAGGGTCAGGACCATGGCGGTGTGGGCATCGTGGCCGCAGGCATGCATCCGCCCGGGATGGACAGAGGCGTAGGGCAGGTCCGTGGCCTCCGTCACCGGAAGCGCGTCCAGCTCCGCCCGAAATGCCACGGCATCGCTCTTCCCTGCGTCGAACCAGGCGCAGACGCTGCCGGTGATGGGAGAGAACACCCGGCAGGGCAGCGGGGCCAAAATGCGCTGGACCAGCTGAACCGTCTCCGGCAGCTGGTTATCCAGCTCCGGGATGCGGTGCAGGGCACGGCGGTAATCGACGGCGGACATGGACAGGACCTCCCCTTCTGAGATGACATTAATAATCATATCATACCACAGACACGGTCGGGTGACCAGAGGAACCGGGATTTTTCGTCCCTTTTGACAAGGAAACGGGACTGCCAGACGCGCTTTTTTCCGTTTTTTCCCTTGCCAAAAGGGAGAATGTAATGGTATGATACCAGAAAATGAGATAGAGGCGCGGATGCGACGAGACCATGGGAGCCGACGGGCGAGGATCGTGGGGGAGGCAAGTCCGCCGAACTCCCTGGTCAGGTATGGGCAGGGGGTGGGTCCGTGGGGAATACCCACGGGACTGTCCGCGGAATTTTCCGCGGGGGCGCTATCCGCTTACAGGGAACTCCGCTTTTTGCATGGGTGCAGAGGTGTGAAAGAGCTGTCGGTAGGGGCGTGTCTCTACCGACTTTTTTGTTGCTTCAACCAACGGACAAAAAGAAAGACGGAGGACACTCACATGAAATTTGAACATCTGCAAGGTTCCATTGTCGCCATGGTCACCCCGTTCCGCCAGGACGGCAGCGTCAACTTCGATATGCTGACAGAGCTGCTGGAGCGGCAGATCGCCGCCGGTACCGACGGCATCCTGACCCTGGGCACCACCGGCGAATACTCCACGATGAGCCATGAGGAGGATGCCGCTGTGGTGGAGCACACCATCCGGGTGGTGGACGGCCGGGTGCCGGTGATGGTGGGCAGCGGCTCCAACTGCACTGTCACCCAGATCGAGAAGAGCCGGCTGTACCAGTCCATGGGGGCGGATGCCCTGCTGCTGATCTCCCCCTACTACAACAAGGCTAACGCGGAGGGGATGTACCGCCACTTCGCCGAGACGGCGGACGCGGTGGACATTCCCTGCATCCTCTATAATGTGCCGGGCCGTACAGGCTGCTCCATCCCGGTTTCCGTGGTGGAACGGCTGGCCCGGCACCCCAACATCGCCGGCATCAAAGAAGCCAGCGGCGATATGTCCTACGCCATGAAGATCGCTCGCTGCGTGGGACCGGATTTCGCCCTGTACTCCGGCAACGACGACATCACTGTGCCCATCCTCAGCATCGGCGGCAGCGGCGTCATCTCCGTCTACGCCAACGTGATGCCCGCCATGTGCCGCCAGATCGTGGCGGACTGGCTGGACGGGAACCATGCCCGGGCCCTGGAGAACCACCTGCGGTACCTGCAGTTGATGAACGACCTGTTCCTGGAGGTGAACCCCATCCCGGTGAAGGCCGCCATGAATATGATGGGGCTGGACGTGGGTCCCATGCGGCTGCCCCTGTGCGAGATGGGGGAGGCCAACGCCGCCACACTCCGCCGGACGCTGGAGGAGGCGGGACTGCTGTGAGGATCATTTTGATCGGCCGGGGCAAAATGGGGACGCTGATCCGGGAGACCGCTGCGGCCGCCGGGGATGAGATTGAGGCCGTCTTCGGCCGGGACGATCTGGGCCAGCTGGGCAGACTGGGGCGTGTAGCGGACGTGGTGATGGATTTTTCCCGCCCGGAGGCTCTGCCGGAGGTCGCCTCCTATGTCCGCCGGACGGGGACGCCACTCCTCTCTGGAACCACCGGGTATACGGAGGCGGAGAAGGGGAGTCTCTTTGCCCTGGGCTCTGCGGCCCCGGTGCTGTGGAGCGCCAACTACTCCCTGGGGGTGGCGGTGCTGGCCCGGGCCCTGCAGGTCATCGCCCCGGTGCTGGGGCCGGATTTTGACATCGAGATCACCGAGACCCACCACAGCCAGAAGGCGGACGCCCCCAGCGGCACCGCAAAGCTGCTGCTGGAAGCTGTCGATCCCCAGCACCGCCTGCGGCCGGTGTATGGCCGGGAGGGGAACTGCGGCCGCCGGGAGAAGGATGAGGTAGGCATCCACGCACTCCGGGGCGGCACCGTGGCCGGGACCCACACGGTCCATTTCTTTGGGCCGGATGAGGAACTGGAGCTGACCCACCGGGCTGCCAGCCGCCAGATCTTTGTGAACGGGGCCCTGCACATCGCCCGGCTGCTGCCTGGGCGGCCCAAAGGGGTCTATGACCTGCAAAAAATCTTGTTTGGAGCGTGATGGCTTTGAATGCACAGGAAATCATCAACTATATCGCAGATTCCCCCAAGAAGACCCCAGTAAAGATTTACGTCAACCTGTCGGCTCCGGTGGACTTCGGATCCGCTGAAGTGTTCGGTGAGGGAAAGAGCCGCATCGTCTTTGGGGACTGGGCCGAGCTGGCGCCCATCCTGGAGGACAACCGGGAGAAGATCACCGACTGCGTGGTGGAGAACGACCGCCGGAACTCCGGCGTGCCCCTGCTGGACCTGAAAGATCTCAAGGCCCGGATCGAACCCGGGGCCATCATTCGGGAGAAGGTGGAGATCGGCGAGGGTGCCGTCATCATGATGGGGGCCATCCTCAATATCGGTGCTGTGGTGGGCAAACGCACCATGATCGACATGGGGGCTGTCCTGGGCGGACGGGCCACGGTGGGAGACGACTGCCACATCGGCGCCGGAGCCGTGCTGGCCGGGGTGGTGGAGCCCGCCTCCGCCACCCCGGTAGTGGTGGAGGACGGCGTCCTGGTGGGCGCCAACGCCGTGGTGATCGAGGGGGTGCGGATCGGCGCCGGGGCTGTGGTGGCCGCGGGCGCTGTTGTGACGGAGAACGTCCCTCCCAACGCGGTGGTGGCCGGAACCCCCGCCAGGATCATCAAGATGAAGGACGCCCGGACGGAGGGAAAGACCGCCCTGGTGGACGCCTTGCGGAGCCTGTGAACTGGAGAAGAAGCGGCCCTGCGGCGTTGTGCCGCAGGGTCCCTTTTATCAGAACGTCAAAATTTAAGACAAAAATTTGGCGGCAATCGTTTGCGGTTTCGATTGCCTGGGGCGGCGCCTTGTGATATTGTAATAGCAACAATCGAACAGGGGGGCTGGACATGCTGGTATTGGACTTCATCAACGTGGGCAACGGCGACTCCATCCTGGTCCGGGAGATGGAGGGGGAACGGCTGCGTTTTTCCATGCTGGTGGACTGCGGCCACGACAGCCTGGAGCGGGACGACCACCCGCCGGTGGAGGACCCCCGCTCCTGCCGGATCTTTGCCGGGGATTTCCTGCGAAGTCAAGGTGTGGCGCATCTGGATATCCTGCTGGTCACCCACTTCCACCGGGACCACATCGGTGGTCTGGGCCGGGTGCTGGAGACCGTCACTGTGGGCGAGCTGCTGACCCCCTATGCGCCCCCCGCCGATTCCGGCCCTCTGGACCCGGACGGAGACAACGGCCTGCCCAAGGCAGCGCGGAACGTGCTGCGGTGTATGGACCTGTACGCCGGCCCCCTGCGGCGGTACGGAGACCGGATCGGCCGGATCAAGGAGCTGCCGGGGGACCGGGTGGAGTGTCTCCGGCTGACGGACGACCTCACCATGGACATCCTGTTCGGCGAGCCCGCCCTGTACCCCCGGCAGAGAGCGGTGTACGACGCCGCCTTCCGGGGGGAGCGGAACGGCTATGACCTGATTCACTGGGGAAAGTCCATGAACGTCTCCAGCCTGCGCCAGCGGCTGTACTACCATGGGAAGGAGATCGTTCTGGGGGGCGACGCCTACGCCCACATGTGGGAGACGCAGACCGCCACCCCCTGCGACATCCTGAAGGTGCCCCACCATGCCTCCCTGTCCTCCACCACCCGGAAGCTGCTGCGGCTGCTCCAGCCGAAAGCCGCCGTGGTCTGCGTGGCCGCCGGACGTCCGGACGAGCGGCCCCATCCTTATATCGTCTCCCTGCTGAAGGAATTTACGGAAGATGTCCATTTCACCGATGCGGTGGAGATCCCCGGCCTGGTGGAGCCGGTGTTCCACACGTCCGTCCATATAGAGCTGCCATGAGGAGTTCTCTGATAAAAAAGAGACCGCCCCAGCCGCCGTTTTCAAAACGGCGGCTGGGGCGGTGCGGCTTCAGGGGGGAAGCAGATTACTGCACGCCCTCCCGGTTCAGCAGCTCCAGGATTCTGGCGTCATCTTCCACCGTGGCGCTGGGCATGGGGAAGGTGCCCGCACTGGTGGCGGCGATGCCCCGCAGGCGGCAGGCCTCCTTGATGACGGGCAGGAAGGGGCTGCGGATGGCATACAGGTCCATCAGATGGTCGATGGTCTGCTGGCCTCTGGCGATGCCGGCCAGGTCGTTCTCCCGGAAGGCGCGGACCCAGGCGGCGCAGATCTCCGGCACCACGTTGCTGAGGGCGCCGATGCAGCCGTTGCCGCCGGAGAGTACATTGTGGGCGAAGTTGTCGTCAAAGCCGGAGTAGATCTCGAACTGGGGGATCTGGGACTTGACGACCTTGATGAGCTCCCGGGTGTGGTCCATGCCGGGAACGGTGTCTTTCATGCCCACGATGTTGGGGTGCATCTTGGCCAAAGCCAGCACCGTCTCAGGCGGGATCGTGTAGCCGGTGTTGTCAGGGAAGTTGTAGATGTAGATATCGCCGTGAATTTGCTCGGCCAGGCGGTCATAGTATTGCAGCAGAGCGGAGGGGCCGAAGTGGAAGTAGTAGGGCGGCAGGATCATAACGGCGTCGGCTCCTGCGTCCAGGCAGAAGTTGGAAAAGCTGATGATCTCGTCCGCTACCATGTGGCTGGTGCCGATGATCAGCTTCACCCGGTGGTCGATCTTCTCGATGGCGAATTTGGCCATCTCCCGGCGCTGGTTCATGGGCATGGCGAAAAACTCGCTGCTGCTGCCCTCCACCAGGATGCCGTCTACGCCCTGGTCGATGAGATTGTTGAACAGACGCTCCTGGCTGGCCAGGTCCAGCGTGCCATCCTCGTTGAAGAGTGTGATGGCCGGCGTCAGATATGCTGCGTTCATAGAAAAGTCCTCCTTCATACGGCCCCGGGACCGCTGGCTCCAAACCCGCGGGGTGAGATTTTGAAAACGCACGGGCGGGGCGCGAAAAACAGGCTTTAGTATAACAAAACGGCGCTGAATGTCAAGAGAAGATCTGGTAAAATCCCGCCGGTTGGAAAACAGGGCGGCGGCGCATGCCCGCTTGTCAAACGAAGCGGCATCTGATATGATCGGCCTGGAGAAATCAATCGGCGGCGGAGAGCGCCGGCGTGGAAGGAGCACGATATGACACAGGGACAGCATCGGGCCACAGCCCGGGTTTTGGATATTCTGGAGAGCCTGTCCGGCTCAGAGGAGGGCTTGACGCTGACAGAATTGTCACAGGCCCTGGATGCCCCGAAGAGCAGCCTGTTTCCCATCGTACATACGCTGGAGGAGCGGCGATACCTCCGGCAGGACGATGGGACGGGCCGGTATACTATGGGTCCCCGGGCGCTGGTGCTGGGAGCGGCCTTCTCGGCGGACCGGGGGCTGGCACCCATTACCCAGGTGATGAAGGAGGTGGCTTCCAAATGCCAGGAGACATGCCAGATGGGCATTCTGGACCAAGACAGGGTGCTGTATGTGGCGCGGGAGGATTCTCCCCAGCCCATCCGGCTGATTTCCTGGGTGGGGACCCGCCTGCCGGCCAACGCCACTGCCGTCGGTAAGGCTCTGCTCAGCGGCCTGACGAACGAGGAGGTGCGGGCGCTGTATGCCGGGGGCCTGCCCCGGCTGACAGAGCAGACCATCACGGATGTGGAGACCCTGCTGGCCCAGTTGGAGGCGGTCCGGCGCGGGGAACTGGCTATGGAGCGGGAGGAATCCACGGACCAGCTGGCCTGCTGGGCCGCGCCGCTGCGGCGGAAGGGAACGGTGTTCGCGGCTCTCAGCATCTCCGTACCGCTGTTCCGCTGCCGGGAAGAGAAGATCGAGCTGGTCCGCCGCAGTCTCCTGACTGCCCAGGCGGAGATCGAAAAGCTGGCCGAAACGCGAAACTTTGGCTTGTCTGAGAATTGACAAACTGGGAACGGCATGATATAATGCGACCGAAAATTCCAAAATAAGAACTGAGTTCGACATAAGGAACAGAAAAGGGCGCCGCGCTGACAAGAGTCTGTCTTGGTGTCCCCCTTGCACGGAGATCTGTGTGCGGTCCCAGAGCCGTCCGGCGGCTGGGACAGGATCCGTGGCCAGAGTCCCTGACAACGGGGCTTTTTTAAGATAAATCCCTTTGGTGTGACGGCCCGCATGATCGGCCGCTCATGCGGGGAATGCTCGCAAATGGCCAGGGGAGAGGCCCTCTGCCCCCCCAGCAAACAAATTGAGGAGGAAGAAAGACCATGATCATGCGATTCCTGAAAAAGATCCCCGCAGGTATGATGGTCGTCCCGATGCTGCTCGGCGCGATTATCAATACCTTCCTTCCGGAGGTCACCAACATCGGCTCCTTCACCACCGCCGTCTTCACCAGTGCCGGCGCCAACACCGCCATCGGTATCCAGCTGTTCTGCCTGGGCACCACGCTGCGGGTCCGGGACATGGGCGGCGTTGTCAAGCGGGGCGGTGTGCTGCTGATCTCCAAGTTCGTCATCGGCGCCGCCATCGGCATTGTGGTGGGCAAGGTGTTCGGCCCCACTGGTGTGCTGGGCCTGAGCTCTCTGGCCATCATCTCCGCCGTCACGAACTCCAACGGCTCCATCTATCTGGCCCTGATGAACTCCTACGGTGACACCGTGGACCAGGCGGCCATGCCTCTGCTGGCCATCAACGACGGCCCCATGCTGACCATGATCGCTATGGGCATCGGCGGCCTGGCCGATATCCCCTTCATGGCCCTTGTGGCTGCTATCGGCCCCATCCTGGTGGGTATGATCCTGGGCAACATCGACAAGGACCTGTCTGACTTCCTGGCCCCCGCCGGCACCATCCTGCTGCCCTTTGTGGGCTTCTGCCTGGGCGCTGGCATGAACCTGACCAACATCGCCAAGGGCGGCGCGCAGGGCATTCTGCTGGGCCTTGTCACCTGCCTCATCGGCGGCGCCTTCATTGTGCTGTGCGACCGCTTCATCAGCCGCCGTCCCGGCTATGCCGGCTGGGCTGTGGCAACCACCGCAGGCAACGCCGTGGCAGTGCCCGCCGTTATCGCCGAGGCGGATCCCTCTTGGGCGCAGTGGGCGGATGTGGCCACCTCTCAGGTGGCGGCGTCTGCCATCCTGACCGCCATTCTGGTCCCCATCATTACCTCTTGGTGGGCCAAGAAGTTCGGCTGCCCCAAGTTCCCGAAAGACGAGGCACAGAAAGCCCTGTTTGAGAAGCACTGATTCCCATTACACATATTCGTTGAGGAACGAAAGGAGTATTACATTATGTTGAACGGCATGATCGTTGAGCCCGTGGACAACGTGGTGGTCGCCATCGAGCCCGTGAAGAAGGGCGAGACCGTCACCTACATGTGCGCGGGCGAGGAGAAGCGCCTGACTGCGGCGGAGGACATCACCATCTATCACAAGCTGGCTGCCTGCGACATCGCCAAAGGCCAGCCCATCGTCAAGTACGGCGAGCACATCGGCCTGGCGGCCCGGGACATCAAGGCCGGCGAGCACGTGCACTGCCACAACCTGGAAGAGCACCGGGAAAACCTGGACAGCAAGGGCTGAGAAGGAGGATACGAGTATGAATTTCTACGGTTACAAGCGTCCGGACGGCCGCGTGGGCGTCCGCAACAAGGTCCTGATCCTGCCTGCCAGTGTCTGCGCCTCTGATACCACCCGTATCATCTCCCAGCAGGTGGTGGGCTCCGTCACCTTCAACAACCAGTTGGGCTGCTCCCAGGTGGCTCCCGACCAGCAGTTCACCATGGACGTTATGGCCGGCTATGCCGCCAACCCCAATGTCTACGGCACCGTGGTGGTGTCCCTGGGCTGCGAGAACTGCCAGATGGACCTGGTGGTGAAGGCCATCCAGGAGCGCACCAACAAGCCCCTGAAGCAGGTCATCATCCAGGAGGCCGGCGGCACCCTGAAGGCCATCGACATGGCCGTCCGCTACGCCAAGGAGATGGTGGAGGAGGCCTCCCTGCTGCAGAAGGAGGAGTTCCCCATGTCCGAGCTGATTATCGGCACGGAGTGCGGCGGCTCTGACCCCACCAGCGGCCTGGCGGCCAACCCCCTGATCGGCCAGCTCAGCGACCTGATTGTCAAGGAGGGCGGCACCTCCATCCTGTCTGAGACCACTGAGTTCATCGGCGCCGAGCACCTGCTGGCCCGCCGCGCCATCAACAAGGAGGTTCACGACCGCATCTTTGAGATCGTCCACCGCTATGAGGACTCCCTGCGCCTGGTGGGCGAGGAAGTCCGTGAGGGCAACCCCTCTCCCGGCAACAAGGCCGGCGGCCTGACCTGCCTGGAGGAGAAGTCCCTGGGCTGCATCCACAAGGGCGGCCATAGCCCTGTCATGGCGGTCTATGACTACGCCAAGCAGGTGGAGGCCAAGCAGGGCCTGGTCATCATGGATACCCCGGGCAACGACCCCTCCTCTGTGGCGGCCATGGTGGCCGGCGGCGCCCAGATTGTGGTGTTCTCCACCGGCCGCGGCACCCCCACCGGCAATCCCCTGGCCCCCGTCATCAAGATCACCGGCAACAAGCTGACCTACGCCAATATGATTGACAACATCGATGTGGATGCCTCTCCCCTGATCTACGGTACCAAGACCATCGAGGAGCTGGGGCAGGAGCTGTTGAAGCTCACGCAGGAAGTGGCCTGCGGCAAGCAGACCAAGGCCGAGTCTCTGGGTTATACCGAGATGGCCATCGCTCGCGTGTGCAACTTCGTGTAAGCTCTGCTGGACGTCGCGCATAGAAGTAAAGAGAATCCATCATGCAGCCGCGGCGGTACGATATGCAAATCCCCCCTTATCGTGCCGCCGCGGCTTTTCACAAGCACCCACCCATCTGCCGGGCGGGATCGCCGCAGGGAAATGCGGCGCATTTTATAACAGGAGATGAGTATCCCGATGAAAAAGAAATTTGCCGTCATGGACGGCAATACGGCCGCGGCCCATGTGGCATACGCGTTCACAGAGGTCGCGGCGATCTATCCCATCACCCCGTCCTCTCCCATGGCGGAGAAGGTGGACGAGTGGTCCGCCAAGGGGCGGAAGAACCTGTTCGGCTCCACGGTGGACGTCATCCAGATGCAGTCTGAGGCCGGCGCCGCGGGCACCTGCCACGGCTCCCTGCAGGCCGGCGCCCTGACCACCACCTTTACATCCTCCCAGGGTTTGATGCTGATGATCCCAGCCATGTACGCCATGGGCGGCCAATTCCTGCCCAGCGTCATGCACATCGCCTCCCGCGTGGTGACCAGCAACCACCACTCTATCTTCGGCGATCACACCGACTTCATGACCTGCCGCACCACCGGCTACGCCATGCTGATGTCCTCCTGCCCCCAGGAGGCCATGGACCTGGGCGCGGTGGCCCACCTGTCCGCCATCAGCGGCAAGTACGCCTTCATGCACTGCTTCGACGGCTTCCGCACCTCTCATGAGATGCAGCGGATCGAGGCGTTGGACTATGAGGACCTGCGTCCTCTGGTAGACCAGGAGGCCCTGCAGGAGTTCCGCCGCCACGCCCTGAACCCGGAGCACCCCACCAACCGGGGCAACAACGTGAACCCCGACGTGTACTTCCAGTGCAAGGAGGGCGCCAACGTCAAGGCCGCCTCCATCCCTGACACGGTCCAGCATTACATGGACGAGATTAACAAGCTCACCGGTCGGGACTACAAGCTGTTCAACTACTACGGCGCGCCTGACGCGGAGGAGGTCATCGTGGTGATGTGCTCCGCCAGCGAGGCCGTGAAGGAAACCGTGGACTACCTGAACGCCAAGGGCCGCAAGGTGGGCATGGTGCAGATCCACCTGTACCGGCCCTTCTCCGTGAAGCACTTCGCAGCGGCCATCCCCGCCACGGTGAAGAAGATCGCCGTGCTGGACCGGTCCAAGGAGACCGGCTCCGTGGGCGAGCCCGTGTATCTGGACGTGGTCACCGCTCTGAACCAGGCGGGCCGGGGCGACATCCGTGTGGTGGGCGGCCGGTACGGTCTCAGCTCCAAGGACACCACCCCGGGCCAGTTCATCGCCGTGTATGACAATCTGAAGCTGGAGAATCCCAAGAACAGCTTCACCATCGGCATCAACGACGACGTGACCCACACCTCTCTGGACTACAAGGAGGTGGAGCTGCCTCATCCCGGCGAGGTTTCCTGCAAGATCTGGGGCCTGGGCGGCGACGGCACGGTGGGCGCCAACAAGAACGCCATCTCCACCATCGGCCTGGTGGCCAACAAGTACGCACAGGCGTATTTCTCCTATGACTCCATGAAGTCCGGCGGCCTGACCCAGAGCCATCTGCGCTTCGGTGACGAGCCTATCCGCTCCACCTATCTGGTGTCCTCCGCGGACTTTGTGGCGGTCCATGCCCCCACCTATGTCAACAAGTACGACACCACCGAGGATCTGAAGGACGGCGGCATTTTCCTGCTGAACTGCCCCTGGAGCGCGGAGGAGCTGGAGACCCGCCTGCCCGGCAAGATGAAGCGGGACCTGGCCCGGAAGCACGCCAACTTCTACATCATCGACGCCGCCAAGCTGGCGGTGCAGGTGGGCCTTGGCGAGAAGCGGACCAACAACATCCTTCAGGCTGCCTTCTTTGCCCTGACCAAGGTCATCCCCCTGGATATGGCCGTGGAGGACATGAAGAAGAACAACTACAACTCCTATTTCAAGAAGGCCGGCCAGAAGATCGTGGATCTGAACGACAAGGCCGTGGATCTGGGCATCAGCGCCGCTGTGAAGGTGGAGATCCCCGCCTCCTGGGCGGACGCGCCTGACACTCCCATGGCCGAGCCCAAGAACGCCTCTGCCTTTGTCCGTGACATCGTGCTGCCCATGGACCGGCAGCAGGGCGACAAGCTGCCTGTGTCTGTGTTCCAGAAGCACGGCGTGCTGGACGGTACCTGGGAAAACGGGACCTCCGCTTTCTCCAAGCGGGGCGTGGCAACCAAGGTGCCCAAGTGGAACGCGGAGAGCTGCATCCAGTGCAACCGCTGCGCCATGTGCTGCCCCCACGCCGCCATCCGGCCCGTGCTGCTGGCCGAGGAGGAGAAGGCCCAGGTGCCCGCGTCCTTTGAGACCGTGCCCGCCAAGGGCCTGGGCAAGGACGCCCCCAGCTACTTCTTCCGGATGCAGGTCTCTCCCTATGACTGCCTGGGCTGCGGCGTGTGCCTGACCGCCTGCCCGGCCAATCAGAGCGACAAGACGGCGGACGCCCTGGTGATGACCCCCTTCGAGGAGATGAAGTCCGAACAGGCGAACTTCGACGAGGTCGCCATGAACGACAAGTACCTGAAGAAGGATGTGATCAACAGCAAGACCGTCAAGAACATGCAGTTCGCCAAGCCGTACTTCCAGTTCTCCGCCGCCTGCGCCGGCTGCGCCGAGACCACCTACATTAAGCTGCTGAGCCAGATGGTGGGCGACCGGATGTACGCGGGCAACGCCGCAGGCTGCTCCTCCGCCATTTCCGGCGGCGCGCCCATCCTGCCCTACTGCAAGGACAGCCAGGGCCGCGGCCCCGCCTGGGAGCACTCCCTGTTTGAGGACAACGCCGAGTTCGCTTATGGCTTCTTCCACGCTCAGGATGCCATCCGCAAGGAGCTGCTGATCCGGCTGGAGAGCATGAAGGACGCCGGCATCGCCCCTGCGGAGATCGAGGACTACATCAACAACTGGAACGACGGAGAGAAGTCCCGCGCCGTGTCCGACGCCCTGATCGCCGCCCTGGAGAAGTGCGAGCAGACCGAAGATGTGTCCTATATCCTGGAGAACCGTGAGTATCTCTCCAAGAAGTCCATCTGGGCCATCGGCGGCGACGGCTGGGCCTACGACATCGGCTTCGGCGGCATCGATCACGTCATGGCCCAGAACCGGGATGTGAACCTGCTGGTGCTGGACACCGAGGTGTACTCCAACACCGGCGGCCAGTCCTCCAAGTCCACCCCCACCTCCGCCGTGGCCAAGTTCGCCGCCGGCGGCAAGCAGGTGGCCAAGAAGGACCTGGGCGCCATCCTGATGACCTACGGCTATGTGTATGTGGCCCAGGTGGCCATGGGTTATGACCAGGCCCAGACCCTGAAGGCCCTGCGGGAGGCGGAGTCCTATCCCGGCCCCGCCATCGTCATCTGCTACTGCCCCTGCCTGGAGCAGCATATCAAAGCCGGCATGAGCTGTACCCAGGACGAGATGAAGAAGGCGGTGGAGTGCGGCTACTGGCACCTGTATCGGTATGATCCCCGGCGGATCGCCGAGGGCAAGAACCCCTTCCAGCTGGACTCTCCCGCGCCCGATACTGACAAGCTCATGGACTTCCTCATGGGCGAGAACCGCTTCGCCTCTCTGAAGAACAACTTCCCCGAGCGGGCGGACGCCCTGTACCAGAAGGAGATCGCCGACGTCAAGGCCCGGTACCAGAAGTACCGCAAGATGGCGGAGGACTGATTTCCGAAGGAACAGATCAAATACAGATGCCCCGGCGCCGGTTACGGCGCCGGGGCGTTTTCTCTGCGCTGCGGGCATTCCTGCCCGCGGCGCTTTTTGTGGTGAGCGGAGGGAGAGATGCATATAACCTGGAAGAGAGGAAGGCGGGAAAAGAAATTTCCGCCGCGTTGCACGCCGCCGTGCGCGCCGGCCGGGAAATAAAGGATATGGTTGACGGCTCCGGCTATGCATAGCGGAGCCGCCGGAAAGGCACGATAGCGGTTGAAGCCAAGCAAATTTCAGAGCAGGGAGGACACGAACGTGAAGAGATGGCACAAGGCCTTGATCCTGTCGCTGATGGGCGGGGATCTCTACTGCATGGTGGAGCTGATCTGGCGGGGGCACACCCACTGGAGCATGTTTCTGCTGGCGGCGATGCTGAGTCTGCCGCTAGATTTGGCCAACGAGCACATGGCCTGGGAGCGGCCCCTGTGGCTCCAGGCGCTGATCGGGGGCAGCGTCATTACCTTGGCGGAGCTGGGAGCCGGGCTGATCCTGAACGTCTGGCTGAAGCTGGACATCTGGGACTACTCCCGCCTGCCGGGCAACCTGTGGGGGCAGGTGTGCCTGAAGTACGCCCTGCTGTGGGTGGTGCTGGCGGGGACCGCCATCGTGCTGTTCGACTGGATGCGGCACTGGCTGTTTCAAGAGGAGCGGCCCCACTACCGCTGGATCTGAGAGGAGGGATGCAGGATCGGAACGGAGGTGCTCTGCGCGCTGATCGCCGGGGCGGCTACCGTACTGGCGGCTGGGGCGGAATACCGCTCCCGGAAGAGTGCCAGGCGGGCAGATGCCCGGGCGGCGCGCCGGGCTACGGAGAGCAGGCTGGCTATGGATCTGATGTACGCCACCTGTTCGTTGTCCCTGACCACGGCCAAAAAGTTGGCGGGTCAACATACCAACGGCGACGTGGAGGAGGCCATGCGTGCAGCGGAGACGGCCCGCACGGCGTATATCGGCTTCGTCCGCAGCGAGGCGGCCCACAGCGTCAGTAAAATTTGAGCCGGGCAGAACCCGGAGAGAGGATGGTACATAAGATGAAAACCCTGGAGGAAGTGCTGTACGATTACACCAGAGGAGAGAAGACTCTGGAGGAGGCCAACAAGGCCCTGAAGGAGCTGGGGTGCGGGCTCACCCTGGACCCCACCCGCAATCTCTTCTCCGCCCGGGAGCTGCTGGAGACCCGGGCGGGAGAGACGCCGGACGAGGCCAACGGCTGGGGCATTCTGGACCACGGTGTGGGCAGCCTGGAAAAGGTCCATGTGGTGAACGGCCGCACGGTGGACGTGGACATGGGCCAGGAGACCGCCTATGTCTATATGGCCGGAAAGCGATACCGCCTGCGGGGCGATGTGCTGACGGAGGAGGACTGAGATGGAGCTGCTGACACAGCGCCTAGCCAGCCTGCTGACGGTGAAGAGTCTGGTGACGGTGATTCTGACGGCGGTATTTGCTGCCATGGCCGGAACGGGCCGGGTGACCGCGGAGCAGTTCTTGACCGTGTTCACCGTGGTGATCGCTTTTTACTTTGGCACGCAGGCGGAAAAGCGGGCCAGGGAATGAGCGTGGGGACATACAGCCTTGCCCGGGAGGGGGACAAGCTGCTGTCCCCCCACTTCCGGGTGCGGGAGTTCGCCTGCCGGGACGGGGCAGACCTGGTGAAGATCGACACGGATCTGGTGGAGCTGCTGGAGCGGATCCGCACTGCCGCCTGCGGGGCGGTGACCGTCAACAGCGGGTACCGCACCGCTTCTTACAATCAGAAGGTGGGCGGCGCCAGAGCCAGCCAGCACCTGCTGGGCAGGGCGGCGGATATTCAGGTGAGCGGTGCCTCGCCCCTGCTGGTGGGGCAGATAGCGGAATACTATCTGGGCGGACACGGTGGGATCGGCGTCTATCAGACCTTCACCCATGTGGACACCCGGACCGCACGAGCCAGATGGGACCAGCGGAGCGGACGGGAGGTGGCCGTCTCCGGCTGGCCCGGCTGGCGGCCCAAGGAGGAAACAGTCATGGACAACATCCCCAGCGCGTATGCGGAGGAAGCAGTGGCCTGGGCTGTGGAAAACGGCCTTTTGCAGGGCAGCGAGGCGGGGAACCTGATGCTCTCCCAGCCCGTCACCCGGCAGCAGCTGGCAGCGGTGTTGTACCGCTTTGCAAAGCTGGAGGGGCAGACCTGATACATTATTAAAATGTAGAGTTTCCAGAATGCGGCGGCGTTTCCGGGCTTTTCCGGGAACGCCGCCGCATGATTCCGCAGATTTCACAAATGCTAGAGCCGGGGTGATTGTATGCGGCAGGCACAAGCTCCGCAGAAGAAGTCCCCCAGCCGAACGCCCGCCCTGCGGATCGAGCCGGAAAAGCGGCTCTGTCCGGCCTTTGATCCGGTCAGCATCGCCACCTTCCCGGTGGCGGAGCCGGAAGAGATGGGCTATCGGGTGCTGGACAACTTCTGTGAGGAGCATATCCAGTAAACGGAGGAGCCGTGTCCGGGCGCTGCCTGGATGCGGCTCTTCTGTCAGGAAGTTCTGTTTGTCATGGGCGCGGAATCATGGTACAATGGCTGTAAGGACAGCCGCTGGATTTCACGGCACGGCGGCCGCGTGACATCTCAATGAACAAGACGGGGAGTGGACCCATTGAAACGATGCTTCATTTTTGCCGCAGGCACCTATTACGGCCTGCGGGAGCGGCCCCAGACAGGGGACCTGGTGCTGGCGGCGGATGCCGGGTATCTGGCCTGCCGCCAGGCGGGGATCACCCCGGATCTGCTGCTGGGAGACTTTGACTCCATGGATCAGCCTGCGGACTTTGACCATGTCTGTCGGGTGCCGGTGGAGAAGGATGACACGGACACCATGCTGGCTGTGAAGACGGGGCTGGAGCAGGGCTGCGGCGAGTTTTACATTTACGGCGGCACCGGCGGCAGGCGGCTGGACCACACCCTGGCCAATCTGCAGACACTGCTGTATCTGCGCCGCCATGGGGCCAGGGGATACCTCTATGACAATGATTTTGTGTGGACGGCTGTGGAGAATGAGACCATCACTGTGGAGCAGACGGTGGAGTGGGGCCTGCTCTCCGTCTTCTGCCTGGGTGCACCGGCCTCCGGCATTGACGAGAAGGGTGTGCAGTATCCCCTCTCCCACGCCTCCCTCTCGGCGGAGTTCCCCCTGGGCGTCAGCAACCACATCATCGAGCCCAAGGCCCGGATCACCGTCCGGAAGGGCGCCCTGATCGTGGGGTGGGAGCTGCCGTCTGGTGGCGTTGTTTCCGAGATAAAATAGCGTGCCGGACAAAGTTCAGTTGCGGCGGCAAGAAAGTTATTGTATAATAGAGACAGCGGAAAGGTCGACCTTTCCGAAAGAACACCGATGACCGTGGGACCAGGGTTGGGCACGGCAGTCAAGGAGGAACTTGCCATGGCAAAATTTACCGTGAACGGCCGGGCCGTGACAGTGGAAAACAACCAGAAGCTGCTCCGCTACCTGCGGGATACCCTGCATCTCACCAGTGTAAAGGACGGCTGCAGCGAGGGCGCCTGCGGCACCTGCACAGTGCTGATCGACGGTAAGCCCACCAAGGCATGCATCCCCCAGACCGATAAGCTGGAGGGCAAGTCCATCGTCACGGTGGAGGGGCTGACCGATTTTGAAAAGCAGGTCTATACCTACGCCTTCGGCATGGCGGGGGCGGTTCAGTGCGGCTTCTGCATCCCCGGTATGGTGATGAGCGCCAAGGGATTGCTGGATATGAATCCCAATCCCACCCGGGAGGAGGCGGCCTACGCCATCCGAAACAATATCTGCCGCTGCACCGGCTATGTGAAGATCATTGATGCGATTCTGCTGGCCGCCGAGCTGTTCCGCAAGGGCGAGGTGCCGCCGGCTCCCGCTGATTGGTCCCTGGGGCAGCGGGTGCCCCGGGTGGACGTGGAGGAGAAGGTCACTGGCACCGGCATCTATCCCGACGACATCTATCTGGACGGCATGATCTACGGCAGCGCCGTCCGGTCCCAATACCCCCGGGCCCGGGTGCTGGCCATCCACACGGAGGAGGCCAGGGCCCTGCCCGGTGTGGTGGGGGTCTTTACGGCGGAGGACATCCCCGGGCAGAACAAGGTGGGCCATTTGGTGAAAGACTGGGACACCATGATCGCCGTGGGGGA
>CDZJ01009970.1_pt1 | contig 141196 bp, 141 predicted proteins | sample 557391 | NCBI WGS metagenome assembly CDZJ01 (sample SAMEA3182111, study PRJEB8094) | gut metagenome | biome: human; feature: gut; material: Stool; isolation source: human stools | place: Canada | collected 2013-05-07 | reverse complement strand
CCGCCGGTACAAAAACGGCCCCATCAGAGCAGCTCGGTGAAGCTGCGGATATAGCGGTCGCTGTTTTTTCGCATCTCCTCCTGGTAGGAATCGTAAAAGGCGTCGTATACCCCCACCACAGTCATACCGGCCAGCCGGGCGGCGGCACAGTTGGAGGGCGCGTCCTCGTAGAGCGTGCAGTCTCCGGGAGAGACCCGGAGACGCTCTGTGGCGATGCGGTAGACCTGCGGGTCCCGTTTTTCCAGCCCCAGCTCCTGAGCGAATACGATCTCCTCAAAACAGTCTGTGAGCCCGTGGCGCTCCAGGGCGGTTCGGCACAGCGCCGGCACGCAGGCGGTGACGATGGCCATGCGCTCCCCGCCGCGGGCGCAGCGGGAGAGATAGTCCCGGGCACCCTCCTTCATGGGGACATGGGCGTAGGCATCCCCGGCCATGGAGAGCCACTCTTCCATGATTTCCTCCGGGGTGAGGTCCAGACCGTAGTAGTCCCTGGTGAATTCCGCCGCTACGGGAAAGATGGAGTGGCCCACGGCGTAGGTGTACTCCTCGGTGGGAGTAAGGCCGTGGCGCCCGAGAAAACGGAGGTCTACGTCCACCCAGATCCCATTGGAGTCGATGAGGGTGCCGTCCAAGTCAAACAATTTCATAGATAAAACCTCCAAGGAAAATCGGCGGCCTCTTCGGCGTAATCGATGCCGATCCGCTTTCCCACATGGATTTGTTCCGGAGTCTCGCCTGCGTCCCAGAGGAAGAGGGTATCTCCCGTGAGATCCAGGCCGTTCTGCACCCTGGTCAGGGAAAAGGCCCGGCACACCTTGCCGGGGCCGTTCAAAAAGTTTTTCCTCTGATAGGGCGTCAGCGCCGAGAGACCGCAGCCGAACCGGTTTTGCGCCATGAACTCCGCGCCCTCCGCCGCCTCCACCGCCCGCAGCAGCACCGCACAGGGCTCTCCCTCCGGCTCCGTGACAAAGTTGAGGCAGTGGTACATGCCATAGATGAGGTAGAGGTAGGCCGTGCCGGGAGGAGAAAACAGGGTCTGCGTCCGCGGGGTCCGCTTGTAGCCGTAGGCATGGCAGGCCTTGTCCATCCGGCCGATGTAGGCCTCGGTCTCGGTGATGCGGCCGCAGAGCGGCACACCGTCCACCCGGTGCACCAAATATTTGCCCAGCAGGTCCCGGGCCACCAGAAGGGTGTCCCTTTCATAAAAGTCCCGCGTCAATTTCGGCACAGCGACCACCTTCCTCCGCGCAGTATGTACCATCTTACCATAGCAAGGGAGAGGAGACAACCCATGAACGAATCCGTACTGAAAAAATTGGCAAAGCCCATGCTGATCCTGGCCCCTATCATCTGGGGCACCTCCTTCGTGGTCATGAAGCACTCGCTGGACAGCTTTACCCCCTTCTATCTGCTGGCCATCCGCTTTACCGCCGCCGCCGTCGTACTGGGCCTGGTGTTTTGGAAGTCCTGGAAGGTGATGGACCGCGGCTACCTCAAGGCGGGCTTTCTTATCGGCACCATGCTCTTCCTGGCCTATGCCTTCCAGACCTTCGGCCTGGACCGCACCACCTCGGGCAAGAATGCCTTCCTCACGGCAGTATATTGTGTCATCGTCCCCTTTTTATACTGGGTCATCGCCCGCAAGCGTCCGGACAAGTGGAATATTCTGGCCGCCGTTATCTGCGTGGTGGGCATCGGCATGGTCTCCCTGTCCAACGAGGGCGGGGCGCTGAGCATCAACTCCGGCGACGCTCTCACGCTGGTGGGCGGGTTCTTCTTTGCTGCCCATATCGTGGCGGTGAACAAATACGCCGAGGGGCGGGACATCTTTCTCATCACCACCCTCCAGTTCGCCTTTTTCGGGGCCTGGAGCTGGGTGGGGGCCCTCCTCTTCCGGGAACCCTTCCCCACGGACCTTTCGGGGAGCGCCGTCTTCGCCATGGTCTATCTGGTGATCTTCTCTTCCTGCGGGGCGCTGCTGTTCCAGAACATCGGGCAAAAGTACACCGCGCCCTCCACCGCAGCGGTCCTCCTGTCCCTGGAGGCGCCCTTCGGCGTGCTGGCCTCCATTGTCGTGGGGGAGGAGGACCTCAACGCCGTGATGGTGCTGGGTTTTGTGCTCATCTTTGTGGCCGTCCTGTGCTCGGAGACCAAGTTTGAGTTCCTGAGGAAAAAGACGCCCGCTGAAACGGAAAAAAAGGGTTGACAATGGCCCCGGCTCTGCGTATAATAATCTACAAGCAATAGCGATCAAACCTGTGACGGAGAGAAGTACCCGGTGCATTCCAATCTTTAGAGAGTCCCGGATGGTGGAATCGGGATGTGCGGAAACCGGCGAATGGACTCCGGAGGGCGGCTTGAAAGGCGGTTTCGCCCAGTAGATGCCGACGGGGCCCCACCCGTTATCCATCGGGCGCGCATGATGGTGCGTGAAGCGAGTGGACGCGCAAGCGTCAATTTGGGTGGTATCGCAGAAGTGTTTTGAAACGCTTTTGTCCCAGAAATGGGACAAAAGCGTTTTTTTTTACATGCTGCTGGCTCCATCTGCCGCCCAAAACTCAAAAAAGGAGAAAACTACAATGAAAAAGCTGAATCTGAAGAACACCATGTCTCTGACCGCCGCCGCCGCGCTGACCCTGTCCCTCGCCGCCTGCGGCTCCGGCTCCGGTTCCTCCACTCCCGCGCCCGCCGACACCGCCGAGCCCACCGGACAGGGGGTGTCCGGGTATAAGATCGCCATCGTTCAGCAACTGGACCACGCCTCCCTGGACGAGATCCGCCAGGCGGTGGAAGCCGAGCTGGACGCCAAGGCGGCGGAGCTGGGCATCGCCATCGACTATACGGAGTTCAACGGCCAGAATGACCAGAGCCTGCTCAACCAGATCGGCGCCCAGGTGGCCGGCGAGGGCTATGACGCCGTGATCCCCATCGCCACCCTGGCGGCGCAATGCATGGTCAATGCCACCGAGGACCTGGGCACCCCCATCATCTACGCCGCCATCAGCGACCCCGCCACCGCGGGACTCACCGGCATCGACCGGGTCACCGGCACCAGCGACGCTCTGAACACCGCCTTTATTCTGGACATGATGTTTGCCCAGGACCCGGATATTCAGACCGTGGGCCTGCTGTACTCCCCCTCGGAGCCGAATTCCGAGACGCCCATTGCCGAGGCCAAGGAATACCTGGATGCCAAGGGAATCGCCTATGTGGAGCGTACCGGTGTCAACCCGGATGAGATCATTGCCGCCGCGGCCAGCCTGGCAGGCGAGGCGGACGCCGTCTTTACCCCCACCGACAACAGCGTGATGGCCGTGGAGCTGACCATTGCCGAGACCTTCATTGAGGCGGGCGTGCCCCACTATACCGGGGCCGATTCCTTCGTCCGCAACGGCGCATTTGCCACCTGCGGCGTCAACTACACCGAGCTCGGAGCCTATACCGCCGATATGGCGCTGGAGGTACTCCAGACCGGCGTGGTGCCTGAGTACCACGTGATGGACGGCGGCATCATCACGGTCAATACCGAGACCGCCGCCGCGCTGGGCGCCGATTACGCCGTGTTCAGCGATATGGCCTCCACCGTCAGCGAGGTGGAGACCACCGAGGACTGAAACGGGAGAATGTCTAACGGTCATACCCCTGCCGGGTCCGGCAGGGGTATGACCGCGTGAAAGGAGAAAGACCCTCATGCTCACCATTGTACAGACGGCCCTAGAGGCCGGGGTGATCTACGCCCTGGTGGCGCTGGCACTCTTTTTGAGCTATACCATCCTGGATATCGCCGATCTCACCACCGACGGCGCCTTTACGCTGGGCTGCGCCGTGTCCGCCACGGTCTGCCTGATGGGCCACCCTGTTCTGGCTCTGCCCATGGCCATGCTGGCCGGGGCCGCCGCCGGTTTTGTCACCGCCTTCCTCCAGACCAAGCTGGGGGTACCCTCTATCCTGGCGGGCATCATCACAAACTTCGGGCTCTATTCCGTGAATCTCACGGTCATGGGGTCGGCCAACGTGAACCTCTACAAAAGCGGCACCATCTTTTCTCTGGTCAAGGAGACCGGCTTTGCGGGGAGCTGGCACAAGCTGCTGGTGGCCTCCGTGGTGGTGCTGGCTGTCTGCGTGCTGCTGGTGCTGTTTCTGGGCACCCGGCTGGGGCTGTCCATCCGGGCTACGGGGGACAACACCGATATGGTGCGCGCCTCCTCCATCAACCCGGTCTTTACCATCACGGTGGGCCTGTGCCTCGCCAACGCCATGACCGCCCTTTCCGGCGCTCTTATCGCCCAGTATCAGAAGAGTGCGGATATGAACCTGGGCACCGGCATGGTGGTGCTGGGGCTTGCAAGCCTCATCATCGGACAGTCCGTGATCTCCCGGGGCAAGAGCGGGATCTTACGGGGCGTCGTCGCCGTGGTGGTGGGCAGCCTCATCTACCGGGCCATTTATGCCGTGGCGCTGAAGTTTAATGTCACCACCTATCTCAAACTCATCACCGCTGTCATTGTGGCCCTGGCCATCGCCGCCCCGGCTCTAAAGGATTATTTCCTGCTCCAGCGCCGCAAGCGGGCGGCGCTGTCGGAGAGGAGGCGGGGCGCATGCTGAAGCTGAGCGGGGTCTCCAAGACCTTCAACCCCGGCACTGTCAATGAGAAAAAGGCCCTCACCGATGTGGATCTGCGCCTGGAACGGGGAGATTTCATCACCATCGTGGGGTCCAACGGCGCGGGGAAATCCACCCTCTTCAACGCCATTTCCGGCGTTTTCTTTGCCGACGCGGGCTCTATTGTTCTGGATGGGGAGGACATCACTTTCCAGCCGGAATACCGCCGCAGCCGGGAGATCGGACGGCTCTTCCAGGACCCCATGAAGGGGACCGCCCCCCATATGACCATTGAGGAGAACCTTGCCTTGGCCTATCTCCGCGCCGTCAAGCACCAGCGGGCCTTTTTCAGCCGGGTGAACAAAGAGGACAAGGCCTTTTTCCGGGAGCAACTCTCCCTGCTGGGGATGGGGCTGGAGGACCGGATGCGCCAGCCGGTGGGGCTCCTCTCCGGCGGACAGCGGCAGGCCCTCACTCTGCTGATGGCCACCATGGTGCCGCCCAAGCTGCTCCTTTTGGATGAGCACACCGCGGCTCTGGACCCCGGGACGGCGGAGAAGGTGCTGGCCCTCACCAAGGATATCGTGGCCCGGCAGAACATCACTTGCCTGATGGTCACCCATAATATGAAAAACGCTCTGGAGCTGGGAAATCGTACACTGATGATGGACGCGGGGCGTATTGTACTGGACATTGGAGGCGAGGAGAGGAAGGGGCTCACCGTGGAGGACCTGCTCTCCCGTTTCCGGGCCGGCGCGGGAAAGGATCTGGACAACGACCGCATTCTGCTCTCATGAGCGCGCAGGGGCCTGTGGCAAGATACGCGAAAATACCGAGGCCGAGCCCTTTTGGGCTCGGCCTCGGTATTTTCGTGGGGAAGCGTGCTCCGCCGGGTGACAACGGATACGAGTGGAGACGGAAACCCGTTACCACGCTCCACTGTACTGAAGGGTCACACTGCTGCTCTGGGCGCCCAGGGCCATGCAGTCGGGGATGCTCTTTCCACGCAGAAGTCCAAAGAGAAAGCCGGCGATGTAGCTGTCCCCGGCCCCCATGGTGTCCACGACGCGGCAGGGGACGATGCCGTACTCGTAGAACTGAGAACCATCATAGGCCATGCTGCCCGCCTCGCCCCGCGTGGCCACCGCCACCTTGGGCCCGCGGGCCTGCATAGAGCGGAGAAAGGTCCGCAGAGTTTCGCCGTCGGCTCCGTCGTAAGAGAAGAAGGCGTAGTCCACATAGGGGATGGCTAGGTCCAGGGTGGGGTCGGTCCGCTTGTCGGCGAAGTCGAAGGCCACCGGGACGCCCCGGGCGCGGAGCGCGGGCAGGTCTCCGGCGATCATGCCCCACAGCCCGGTCACCACCAGGTCATGGGAACAGAGAAAGTCGATGTCCTCCGGGGTGAGGCGGAACCCGGCCATGACGCCCTCTTCGTAGTCGCCAAAGACCCGATTGCCGTTTGCGATCTCCACATGGGAGACGGCGGTGGCCCCGGGAGCGGTCTTGAGGTGGGAGACATCCACACCTTTGGAGGCCACGGCGGCGCGCATGAGGGACCCATACTGGTCTGTACCCACCACGCCGGTGTAGGAGGCGTTGCCCCCCAGCCGGAGGGTATAGACGGCCACATTAACAGGATTTCCGCCGGGGTAGGCCTCCCCGGTCCGGTCGTAGACGTCCATGCAGTTGTCGCCCACGGCGGCCAGCTTGATTTCTTTGTCCATTGGCGTCACCCTTTCTTAATGGGGGAGCAGAGCCCGCACGCGCTGGAGGGCCTGCTTGGCGTACAGGGAGGGCTCATTGCGGTAGGATGTCACCAGCTCGATGGTGGCCCTGCCCCGGTACCCCCTGACCTCCAACTCCTCCAGCAGCTCCGGCAGGGGGATGCAGCCGTCGCCTGGGATCAGATGGCTGTCGCTGTTCCCATCGCCGTCCACCAGATGGAGGTGGGCCATCCGCCCGCCCAACTGATCCAGATAGTTCGTGATGGGCTCCCGGATGACCCAGGGGGGCACCACATCGCACATACCCATAAGAGCGGGAGAATCCACCTTCTCCAGCGTCTCGGACAGCTCCCCGGCAGTGGTGCAGACATTGGTCTCATAGGGGGTGAGGGCCTCCAGCAGAATGGTGTGGCCGATGGACTCGGCGTGATCCGCCAGTTCCCGGAGGCAGCGGACGAGACGGCTGCGGAGCTCCCTGCGGGAGGCGGTGTAGCCGCCGTGTCCGGTGGAGATGAGGGTATGGTCCGCGCCCAGCGCTTTGCCCATGTTGAGGCAGAGCTTCAGATAGTCCAGGGCGTCTGCGCGCTGGAGCTCACTCCCCAGCATGTAGTTGTACGGATAGGCATTGTGCTCGGGGGTGTAGACCCGCACGGGCATCTCATGGCGCTCGATGAGGGCCAGAACTCCGGAAAGCTCTCCCCGGGCCAGGTCGGGGGCGAAGGCGTGGGGCCGGCCGCCCCAGAGTTCGATATAGTCGTATCCGAAACGCCTGGCGTCGGCGAAGGCCCGCTCCAGGGGGTAGTATTGATAGCCGCTGGTGAACATGCCCAGCTCCATAAGCATCCTCCTGACAAGCGGGGCCGCCCCGTGCCGCGGCATCCGGAGCGGTCCCGCTTGATCTGCTCAGTAGTCCAGTCTGCGGTAATACCGCCGGATCTCCATGGGGTGGCAGTTGATGGCCTCGATGTGGGCGTCGATGCGCTGGGTGACGGCGTGGGTCACCAGATGGGAGAGATTCCCCCGAAAGCGCTCGTCGATGCCGGGCAGAGCATAGTCCCTGGAGTCGATGACGGTGTAGTTGGCGCACACCCTGGGCAGGAATCGGACCACCCGCTCGCTGAGAGGGCGCTGGGAATCCTCGCCCACAAAGACCGTCACAGGGGTGTCCCGGTCCACGATCTCCAGCATGCCGTGGAAAAATTCGGAGGAGTGGATACTCTTGGTCCGGATCCAGTGCTGTTCCTCCCAGTAGCACATGGCGTAAGAATAGGTGGAGCCGTATTGATTGCCGGCGCCCACGAAGTAGTGGAGCTTGTCGTCATGGTGCTTCTGGGCGAAGGCCAGGCCGAAGGCGTCGGCCGCTTTCTCCACCTCCGCCAGGTCCACCGCGAGGTGGGCGTCCAGTTGGGCGTAGTACTCCTCATATTCAGGAAACTCGCCGTGGCGGAACATCAGGCGGTCGGCCACCATGAAGAATTTGAGCTGTTCGTTGGCGGGATAGGCGATCTCCCAGTCCATCCGCTTGGCAAGCTCCGTGGTCTCCACGTCGATGAAGCCCAGCACCCTGGCCCCGTCGGCCTGTGCCTTTTTCACGGCGTCCACCATCTCGATCGTGCTGCCGGTGACAGAGGAGATGACCACCACCGTGCCTTCGCCCACCCGGCGGTTGCCGGTGGTGAGGTACTCTGCGGCATTCTCCACAAAGAACTCCAGTGTGGAGCGCTCCTTCATGTGGACCTCGGCCTGGAGGCAGGAGGCGTAGGTCCCTCCAATGCCCAACCAGCAGATGTTCTTGAAGCCGGCCCTGCAGATGTCATCCACGATCGCCTCGATCCGTCCCCGCAGGGCCAGGGCGCCCTGGACGCTGGCGATCTGTTTTTCTTCGTCAAATTTCAGCATGTTGTCGTCTCCTCCTGGCGGCGGGAATCACTCGCCGACTTTCAGCTTCTGATAATAGTCATTGTAGATGGTGAGGGCGTCGCCCACGTCCTTCTGGAAGAATACGTTCTCTTTGTAAGAGAAGTCGCGGGCGGGGTCATTGCGGTAGGACTCGGAGGCGGCCGCCACGGCGGCGTCGTTGGGGCAGGAGTAGGGGAACTCCTCCAAGTTTTTTGCCATGACCTGGGGGTCGGTGATGTAGTTGAGAAACTTTTCGGCCAGATCCACGTGCTTGGCGCCGGTGGGGATGACGTAGAGATCAAAGCCCAACTGCACGGGATCGCTTTCGAAGTCGGCCACCTTCAGTGTGTTCTTGTCGCCCAATTCGCTCATGGCCCAGGAGGCGTTGCCGTCATAAGTGAGGGCCACGCAGGCCGTGCCGTTGGTCAGATTCTGCTCGGCGGCGCCGTAGGCCACCACGTTGTCGTTATACTTGGTCAGCCACTCGTAGGCCGCGGCGATCTCCTGCTCGTTGGTGGAGTTGGGGTCATAGCCCAGGGCCACCAGGGCGATGGGGAACAGGTTACGGGCGCCGTCGATAGTGCTGATCTGGCCCTTGAGGGCGGGGTCGATGAGGTCGTTATAGCATGTGATCTCGATGGGGCAGGTCTCAGTGTTATAGACCACATAGATGTAGTTCATGAGATAGGGGACGCAGTAGTCCTTCGCGGTCCAATAGGCCTCGTTGATGTTGGAGGAGTTGGGGATATTGTCCAGATTGAGTTTCTGGACATAGCCGCCGGCCACCAGGGAGTCCATATAGGCGTCACAAGTCATGATGAGGTCGTACTCCTGGCCGCCGCCGGCGGTCAGCTTTGTGATGGCGTCGGCGTTGTCGCTCATGTAGGAGAGGTTGATCTTGCAGTTGTTCTGGGATTCGAAATCAGCGATGAGCGCGTCGGAGATGTACTGCTGCCACATGTAGATGTTGAGCTCTGTGCTGGCCTCGGCGGGCACGTCGGTGGCGTTGCCGCCGGCGGGGGTGGAGCCGTTTCCAGAGCCGCCGCATGCGGCCAGGGGGAGGGCGAGGGCAAGAGACAGGGTGAGAGCAAGGAATCTTTTCATGCTGTTTTCCTCCTAAATATGAATGATGGGGCTGACGAATATGCCGAACCGCCGGAGGCGGCAGAGGCCGGGAGCGGTCAGACGGCGCTTCTCCGCTTGACGAGGGCCTTGACGCCGTTGCTCAGGAGCATGCCCGCCACAATGACCAGGATCATGATGGTGGTAAGAGCGTTGACATCGGGGGTGATGCCGGACTTGTTCATGGAGAGAATGAGCACCGGAAGGGTGGAGTTCTTGGCCCCCGCCAGCATATTGCTCATGACCACGTCGTCAACGGAGAGGGTGAACGAGAGAAAGGCGGCGGACATAACGCCGGGCATGATGCTGGGCAGAGTGACCCGGAAGAAGGTTTGGATCCGATTGGCACCCAGGTCCATGGAGGCCTCCTCCAGTGTGTCGCCGTCGCCGCTGATGCGGCCCTTGATGGTGACCACTGCGTAGGGGATACAGAAGGTACAGTGGCCGATGAGGATGGAGCCCATGCCCAGGGAGAGGCCGAGGTTCATAAAGATGATGAGCAGCGCCACGGCGAGGACGATCTCGGGTACAATGATGGGCACATAGAGCATATTGTTGACCAATTTTTTGCCGTGGAATTCATACTTCTTCAGGCCAAGCGCCCCGAGCGTACCGATGACCACCGAGATGACCGTGGCCAGCACGGCGATGATAAGGGAGTACCAGAGGCTCCCGATGAGCGCGGAGTTGTGGAAAAGCTTGCCGTACCACTGCGTGGTAAAGCCGTTCCAGTAATAGTTGTACCGCTGGTCGTTGAAGGAAAAGACCATCATGACCACGATGGGAATGTAGAGCACCGCGTAGATCAGGATGGCGTAGACCTCGCCCAGGATGGCGGCGGTCCGCTTATGCCTTTGTACCTTGGAGAGCTTTGCCATCTCAGACCACCTCCATGTCCTCGATCTTGGCGAATCGGGTGTAGATGAAGATCAACAGGCCCGTGATGACCAGCAGCAGCACAGACAGCGCCGCGCCCAGGGGCCAGTTCCGGATCGAACCAAACTGGTTCTTGATGATGTTGCCGATGTAAAGCACTTTGCCGCCGCCCAGGATATCGGAGACGGTGTAGATCCCCAGGGAGGGGATGAACACCAGAATGATGGCGGAGAAGATGCCGGGGAAGGTGAGGGGAAGCGTCACCTTGAAAAAGGTCTGCGACGGCGTGGCCCCCAGATCGGCACTGGCCTCCAGAAGGGACTTCTGAAGCTTCTCAATGGAGCTGTAGAGAGGGAGCACCGCGAAGGGGAGCATGTTGGTGATAAGCCCCAGGACCACCAGCCCGTCTGTATAGATGAAGGTGATGGGGCGGTCGACGAGACCGGTCCACTGGAGAAAGTTGTTTACCGGACCGCTGGTCTGGAACAGCAACAGCCAGCTGTTGAGCCGCATGAGGGAGTTGGTCCAGAAGGGGATCATGATGAGCATGATGAGCCTGGAGGCCACCTCAGGCGGCTTGCGGGCAATATAGTAAGCGAAGGGATACCCCAGCCCCAGGCACAGCACTGTGGTGAGAAGGGCGGCCTTCAAAGACTTGAGGATGACCTTGAAATAGGTGGCATCCAGCAGGGTCTGGTAGCTCTCCAGGGAGAACTGGTAGACCACGTCGCCGAACACGCCCCGGGACATAAAGCTGATGTAGATGATAAAGAGCATGGGAAGGGTGACGAAAAGGATCATCCAGATCGAGACCGGACCGGCCTGGGCCAGGGCGGGGATGGTCTTGCGGCGCATGTCCCGCTTTCGGCGGATGGCCTGGAGGTCGCTGGTGCCGCTCGGCTGCTTGCTCATACCCGCACCCCCTTATGTATGAGACTTCTTGATGGGCACTGACTTCTCCGGCCGCCAGGAGAGATAGACCTTGTCGCCTTCGTGGGCGTTTGCATCCTGCTCAAACCGGGAGAGCTTGAGCTCGGTGCCGTCGGCCATGTCCAGGGCCGTCTTGACCACTGTGCCCATATAGGTGAAGTCCTTGATCCTCGCGGGGAGATCGAAGCCGTCGGCGCTCCTTTCGCCGGCCTCCAGATACTCCGGCCGGATGGAAACATGCATCTCTTCGCCCACCGCGAAGCCGCTGCCCCGGGTGAGCAGCTTTCCGGCCGGGGTGTCCACCCGGAGCAGATCCCCCTCCACCGCCGTGACGGTGCCGTCGAAGATGTTGGACTCTCCGATGAACCCGGCCACGAACCGGGTCAGAGGGTGGTCGTAGATCTCCATTGGAGTTCCCAGCTGCTCGATGACCCCGGCGTTCATGACGGCGATGCGGTCAGACATGGTGAGGGCCTCCTCCTGGTCGTGGGTGACGTAGACGAAGGTGATGCCCAGTTTTTTCTGCAGGCGCTTGAGCTCGATCTGCATCTGCTTGCGGAGCTTCAGGTCCAGGGCGCCCAAGGGCTCGTCCAGCAGGAGCACCTTGGGGCGGTTGATGAGGGCGCGGGCGATGGCCACCCGCTGCTTCTGACCGCCGGAGAGCTCATCAGGCTTGCGCCTTTCATAGTCGGTCAGTTGTACCAGCTCCAGCATCTCGGCGACCCGCTGCCGGATCTCATCCTTGGGAACCTTTTTGATGGTGAGGCCGTAGGCGACGTTGTCGAATACGGTCATGTGTGGGAAAAGCGCATAGTTCTGGAATACGGTGTTCACGTCCCGCTGGTAGGGCTCCTTGTTCTCGACCCGTTCTCCCTGGACTTTGATGATGCCCGAGGTGGCGTCCTCGAATCCGGCGATCATCCGCAGTGTGGTGGTCTTACCGCAGCCGGAGGGCCCCAGAAGCGTGAGAAATTCGCCTTCGTAGATCTCCATGTTCATTTTCCGGACCACTAGATTGGAACCAAAGCGCTTTTCCACATCGATCAGGGATACGATTGACTCAGCCATGTGTGTCCTCACCTCGTTTTTTGTACAGAATAGCTAAAACAAATCATCTCGACACATAAATTTTTACGTCTCCCTTACTTGCCTGCCATAATAGCACACATCAAAACCAATATCAACCTATTTTAATAGATATGAAAAAAATAATAAGATACCAATTTATGATTTTTAAAATTGTATTTGACAAAGATGAGGCCAAAACAAGAGAGCAAACCTAGGGAATAAGGAGACGAAGTAACACGCCGCCGCATATATTGGTATCAAATTGATGAAGACATATATGATGTTGTGGTTTCTAAAAAACTGTGGTATGATGACCATATACTCCGGAAGGATCAGAGGCCAAAGGGGGCTCACACATGACGCAGGACTACAGGCCCAGACCCAGAGAACTGGCGCGGGAACTGTTGAACGGATATCTGGTGGAACATCAGCTCCAGTCGGGGGACCGCCTGCCCTCGGAGCGGAGCCTGTGCGAGGCGTGGGGGCTGAGCAGGTCGGCGCTGCGCAGCGCCACGGCCCGGATGGAGAAGGACGGCGTGCTGTGCTCACGGCCGGGCGCGGGCACCTATGTGGCCCAGCGCAAATATACCCGGAACCTGCAGGGTCTCTTGTCGCTCAGCCGGTCCGCCTCGGAGCAGGGACGCAGGGTCACGACCCGACTGCTGGATCTGAAGCGGATCGAGTGCGACAAGACGCTGGCCAAGCGGTTTGGACAGGTGCTGGGCTACCCGCTCTATAAGGTGGCCCGCCTGCGTATGGTTGACGGGGAGCCGCTCATGGTGGAAACGGCTTTCCTGCCTGCGGAGCGGGTGGAGGGCCTGGAGAAATGGGACCTGGAGCGCGGCTCTCTCTTCGCGGTGTTGGAGGAGGCGTACGGTCTCATCCCTGAGCAGGGCGAGGAGAAGGTGAGCATTACCTATGCGACTACGGATGAGGCCGAGCTGATGGGCATCGAGGAAGGCGCACCCCTCTTCTGGATCGTCAGCCAGACCTATGACCAGAACGGTGAGCTGCTGGAGTACTGCCGTGCTGCGGCCCGACCGGACCGCCTGCGGATCACCAGTGAGCTCAAGCGGCGGGACGCCGCCGAGAGGGGAGGCGACATCCATGAGGCATGAGGAGGCCATCGGGCCCAACTCTCCCCTCTACCTCCAGCTCCGGGAGCTTATCCGCGGCAAGATCGAGGGCGGGGAGTATCCGCCTGGCACGGCGATCCCGTCGGTAGGTACGCTGGCGGAGACCTATGGGATTCACCGGCTGTCGGTCCGTTCCGCCATTTCAGCCCTGATCGGAGAGGGGCTCTTGAAGAGCGTTCAGGGCAAAGGGATCTTTGTGGTGGGGGACAAGCTGGAGCGCGATCTAGAGACTGTGGGCGGGTTCCGGCAAAATATGCAGGCCAAGCCGGAGAGCAGGGTGCTGGTCAAGGCCCTGCGCCCCGCCGGTGTGGTATACGGTGCGCTGCTGGGCTGCGCGCCGGGCGAGCCGGTCCACTACATCAAGCAGGTCAGTTATGTAAGCGGCGAACCGGTCTCCCAGGAGGAGACCTATATCCCGGAGGCGCTGCTTCCCAACCTGAAACAGGTGGATCTGGGCGTGTTCTCGGTCTACGAGGCGCTGGAGTTCTATGGCATCCGGGTGGCGCGCAGGGAGCAAAGCCTGGAGATCACGGAGCTCGACCCCATGGATGCCCGGCTCCTGAACGTCGAGCCGGGCCGCGGCGTGCTGGTCCTCAGCAGTGTCAGCTACGATGAGGAGGGTCGGGCCGTGGAGTTTACCCGCTCCTACACGCGCGGAGACAAGTGTACCTTCAGCGTCCGCTACCAAAGAGAGGGCTGAGGTGTACAGCCGATGTGACGGGGGCGCCGCATATGCCGCGGCGCCCTCATTTTATTGTCAGCGGGGAACGAATGTGGTATTCTGTGGAGGAGAAGAATCCAAAAGGAGAGAAAACATATGGAACTCAAACAGATCGCCAGCTTTCAGGTGGACCATCGGAAGCTCACTGAGGGAATGTATACCTCCCGCGTGGACGGAGATGTGACCACCTACGACATCCGTATGGTGCGGCCCAACTGCGGGACGTATCTGGGGTATGGCGCCATTCACAGCTTCGAGCACCTCTTCGCCACCTATGTCCGCAGCGGGGCGCTGTCGGACCGGGTGATCTATGTGGGCCCCATGGGCTGCCGTACAGGATTTTATTTTCTGGTCCGTGGTCTGGCGCCGGAACGGGCCATCGATCTGGTCCGGGAGACCATGGCCTTCATCGCGGGCTATGAGGGCCCCATCCCCGGCGCCTCCGAGGCCGAGTGCGGCAACTACCGGGAGCAGGACCTGGAGGGGGCCCGGGCGGCGGCACAGAAGATGATCCCCATTCTGAAAAACTGGACCGTGGCGCAGCTGACCTATCAGGCCTGACGTGGCATGGCCCCTTCCGCGCGGGGAGGGAGACGCCCTCGGAGAGGGTGTGGGGGATGGAAAAGGCCCTCTTTGACTACGGCGTCTCGGGGGCGGCAATGGGGCGTGTGGACGATTTGCAGACAGAGCCTGCAATTTGGAAAGGAGAAAAAAGATGTTGTTGGTATGGTACCCCAAATGCACTACATGTCAGAGGGCCAAGGCGTGGCTGGATGCGCACGGCGTGGCGGCGGAGACCCGGGACATCAAGCTGGAAAAGCCCACGGAGGAGGAGCTGCGGCGGTGGCACGCCATGAGCGGACTGCCCCTCAAGCGGTTCTTCAACACCAGCGGGCTCCAGTACAAGGCCCTGGGACTCAAAGATAAGCTGCCCGGCATGTCGGAGGATGCGCAATTTGCCCTTCTGGCCACGGACGGTATGCTGGTCAAGCGGCCCATTCTGGTGGGAGAAAACTTTGCGCTCACCGGCTTCAAAGAGGCCGAGTGGATGGAGCGGCTGGAACAATAAGGGGAGGCACGGCAATGCTGGAGACCATGGGAAAGCGGGCCCTCGGAGCCTTTGGGGCCACGGTGGGAGTTCTGGTGGTGTGCGGACTGCTGCTGGGCTTTGTGGAGGGAAAAAGCACGGAGCTTCTCTATCGCCTGTTCGGATGGGGCGGGGTCCTCTTTACCGGCGTGGCCGGGACTCCAATCCATGAGCTGGGGCATTATCTCATGTGCAGGCTGTTTGGGGTCCGGGTGACCGAGGTGGCCCTCTTCCGCCCGGTGGCGGGCCGCGCAGACGGTGTTCTGGGGTATGTCCGGTACGCCTATGACCCGGGAAGCCTCTGGCAGCGATTGGGCTGTTTTTTTGTGGGCATTGCCCCCATGGTGCTGGGCGTGGCCGCCATTCTCCTGATTCTGAGGCTGATTACGCCGGAGGTATTTCGCTCCGCCGGCACCCGGCTCGCCGGAGCCCTGGGGGCGCGCAGGGGGCCCCTGGCCCTTCTGGGGGCGGCCTGCTCCGGTTTTTTCAGCGGACTGTTCCGCCTGCGGGGGCTTGGAATTCTCCGGGGCGTACTTTGCCTTTACCTGGTGTTCTCCATCAGCACGCACATGACGCTGAGCCCCGCCGACCTGCGGGGCGCCGCCGCAGGGCTGGCCGTGGTGGCGGCGCTCTGCGTGCTGTTCGGCGCGGTCACCACGCTGCTTGGGATCGAAGTGAACGCCGCCCTCAAAAAGACCGCTGTGGTGATCGCCTCCTTTTTGGGGGTGGGTCTGGCCTTTGCACTGCTTTCCCTGCTCCTTTCCGGCGCCGCATATCTATTGCTCGGGTAGAACGGTCGGCGAACCTTGACACGGCGCGGGGCGAAAGAGTGAGATGCATTTGCTTTTTTGGGAAAGTGAAGAAAAAGAGAAAATATTGGAGGAGACAGCATGAAAATCAGCAAGCGGATCGCCGTCCTTGGGGCGGCGGCGGTTTTGACAGCCGGCCTGGCCGCCTGCGGCGGGGTCACAAAGGACGACGCCACCGTGTACGTCAAGGGTCAGATCGATTCCACCTATTTGGGGCAGTACAACGAGGACTACCTCAAGCTGATGGACATGACCGAGGCGGAGGCTGCGGAGGACTATGAGTGGAACCTGGGTGCCGAAGCCGACTGGTTTATGGACTTCGCCAGCATCTACCCTTCCGATGAGACCAAGGAGAAGGTGGTCGAGCTCTACAAGGAGATCTACGCCAAGTGTAAATATACGGTCCAGCCCGCCAGCAAGCTGGACAACGGCAACTTTGCCGTGGAGGTGCTGGTGGAGCCCATGGATCTCATGGTGCAATTTCAAAACACCGCCGATCTGGACACGGTTTGGATAGAGGTAGCCGCCTCTGCGGGCATCACCAGTGACGAGCAGATCAACGCGATGTCCGATGCGGAGTATGAGGCCCTGGAGGCCCGGTATGCGGACAAGGTCATTGCGCTTGTCCGGGGGCTGCTGCCCGACGTGGGATATGAGACGGAGCAGTCCTGTATCATCCAGCTCAAGCTCAATGACGAGAACGTCTATGAAATGGTGGGCACGGACTGGCAGAATTTGGACGGCATGATGATCGACTACTATGGGAGCTACGCCCAGTAAAAATGTGCAGGATCATGACAAAGGAGGGCGGCTCAGCCGCCCTCCTTTGTCATGATATGGAGCTCCAGCCAGTCGAGAACATCCTGGTAGACAGTATCGCGGTTGATCTCATTGAGCATCTCATGCCGCCCCCCGGGGTAGAGCTTTACCGTCACGTCCCGGCATCCCGACTCACGGAAAAAGCCCGCGACCTTCCGCACGCCTTTTCCACGGGAACCCACGGGATCGGCGTCGCCGGAAAAGAGATAGACCGGCGTATAGGGGTCCATGCGCCTGAGATTTCGGGGGTCCGAGATGAACTGGAGCCCCTCCATCATGTCGTGGAACATGCCCACAGTGGGGACGAAGCGGCACATGGGGTCTCGGACGTAGGCATCCACCACGGCCTGATCCCTGCTGATCCAGTCGGCGCTGGTGCGGGTGGGCCGAAACTGGCGGTTATACGCCCCCAGGGACAGGGCGGTGACCAGCCCGCTTACGTGGTTCCCGCCCTTTATGCGGAGCAGAAGGCCGGAGAGTCCGCGGCCGAAGGCCACCAGAAAGGGCGGCTCCTGCCCGGTGCCGGAGAGGATGCAGCCATCCACAGTGCCGGGATAGTCGATGAGATAGGTCCTGACCACAAAGGACCCCATGGAGTGCCCCATGAGGAAGTGGGGGAGACCGGAAAACCGCTCCCCCGTCAGCTCCCGAAGGGTGTGGGCGTCGTGAACCAGATAGGTCCAGCCGTTTTGCTCGCCCAGAAAGCCGTATTCCCGGCGCCCACGGGCGGTTTTCCCGTGGCCCAGATGATCATGGCCCACCACGGCGAAACCGTGATCCGCCAGATAGGAGGCAAAGCTGTCGTACCGGCCCATATGTTCTGAGATCCCGTGCACCAACTGGACCACGGCCCGGGGGCCGCTCTCCTCCGGCAGCCACCGAAGGGCATGGATCTGATGCCGTCCGTCACTGGAAGGATAAGAAAATTCCTCTCGCAAGGCCATAGCAATCGAGCTCCTTTTGTGATAAACTAAAAAAACCACTTTACTCAGTGTAGTCTGCCCGCACCGCCGCGTCAATAGGCAAAGCGGCGGGATTACGGGACGGACTGGAAAGGACCTGACGGTATGAATGTGATAGAACGTTTTTTGAGGTATGTCTCCTTTGATACACAGTCCGCAGAGGACTCTGACACGGTACCCACCACCGCCAAGCAGAAGCTTCTGGGGGCGGCGCTGGCGCAGGAGCTCACCGAGATCGGGCTCCACGGGGCAAAGATGGACGAGTACGGCTATGTTTACGGCTGGCTCCCGGCCACCGCGGGCTGTGAGGGTATCCCCTGCGTGGGGCTCATCGCCCACATGGATACCTCGCCCGATGCGCCGGGGGATGGCGTCAAACCGCAGATCATCCATTACGAGGGGGGAGATATCCCCCTCTCTGAGCGCGTGATCATGCGGGAAGCGGACTTTGAGAGTCTGAAAAAGTATGTGGGCAGGGACCTGATCGTCACAGACGGGACCACCCTCCTCGGAGCGGACGACAAAGCCGGCGTGGCCGAGATCCTGACCGCCATGGAATACCTGGTCAATCATCCGGAGCTGCCCCACGGGCGGATTGCCGTGGGCATCACGCCCGACGAGGAGGTGGGCAGCGGCGCGGACCATTTTGATGTGGAGGGCTTTGGGGCTGCAGCGGCCTATACCGTGGACGGCGGAGAGCTGGGGGAGCTGGAGTATGAGAACTTCAACGCCGCCTCGGCCCGGGTCACCATCCGGGGCTTCAACATCCACCCCGGCTCGGCCAAAAACAAGATGAAGAATGCCTGCCTCATTGCCATGGAGTTTGCCGGTATGCTACCCCCAGCGGAAACCCCCGCCCACACCGAGGGATACGAGGGCTTTTATCATCTCAATCGGATGGAGGGGGACGAGACGGAGACCCGGCTGAGCTTTCTTCTCCGGGATCACGACCGTGTCCGCTTCGAGGCGCGGAAAGAGCGGATGAATTTGATCGCGGCCTATCTCAATGAGAAGTATGGCCCCACCGCCGTGCAGGTGGAGCTCAAGGACTCCTACTATAACATGCGGGAACAGATCGAGCCCCATATGTATCTCGTCCACCGGGCCCGGGCGGCCTTCCAGAAGGCCGGTGTGGAGGCGATGGAGGTTCCCATCCGGGGCGGGACCGACGGGGCGCGGCTCTCCTACATGGGCCTTCCTTGCCCCAACCTCTCCACGGGCGGCGCCAACTTCCACGGCGTTATGGAGTATATTCCCGTGTATGCCCTGGAGAAGATGGTGGAAGTCCTGGTCCACCTGGTGACAGAGGGCAAGTGAAAACGCGGGAACCTGTCCGCTCTTTCCGGAACCATCTCTTTCGACAGATTGAAAATGCCTGGGGCGGCGTACCGCCCCAGGCATTTTTGCTGTGTCGGATCAGCCGCTGCAGCCGCAGCCGGAATCCCCCGTAAAGAAGTCCGCGCCGAAGGGCAGGCTGTCCGTCGTCGCCAAATCGGAAGCGGCGTCGGTCAGGGCCGTGGAATTTGTGGACCAGTTGGACGTGCAGACCCAGCGGCAGCGCCAGGTGGGATCGCTTCCGCTGGAATTTCCAGATCCATTCCCGGTGCAGCCGCACCCACAGTCCCAGCGGTTGCATCCGCAGCCGCACCAATTGGAATTGCTCCAGCACATAACCTGTTCCTCCATCTCAATGATTGCGGAGACCCTCCGCAAAAATATCCTATGTTCCCGACCGACGAAATGCGACAGAGTATTCTGCCCTCGTGACCGGCCGGACCTCCCGGGCGGATGGGATCGTTCGGAATCTCCTGAACGATCCCGGGGAGAAAAGGAAATGGAAAAAAGCCGAAAGGGTATGGCCTTTTGAAAAGTTTGTGGTATAATAAAAAACAAATAGGTAATACCATTTTCAAATGTGGGTGGACCGATCTGCGGCTCTGATTTGCGTGGGGACGCTGGAGACAGAGAGGCCGGAGAGCCGGGCCCCCACGGGGGAGAAGCGTAAAAACGCAGGAAAGAGCGGAAGGAAAAGAATGAAAGAGGAAAGCGTGCAGCAAGGAAAGGCCTATGAGCGGGTCATCAGCTATATCAAAGGTGAAATTTTAAAGGGCGACCTGAAGCAGGGAGAAAAGCTGCCCCCGGAACGGGAGTTGGCCGAGCAGCTCGGCGTGGGGCGCAATTCCGTGCGGGAGGCGCTGCGGACCCTGAGCTTGATGGGGTTCATCTCCAGCACCCAGGGGGCGGGAAATTTCGTCTCCTGCGACATTGAAAAAAATCTGGCGGAGTCCACCCAGATGATGATGCTGCTGGGGGCGACCGACTATCGCCAGGTGAGCGAACTGCGGCAGGGCTTGGAGAGCCAGACCGTGCTGCTGGCGGCCGAGCGGGTCAGCCCCGCGCAGCTCAGCGAGCTGGAGGATATCGTCTGGCAGCTCCGGGATGAAAACGATTTGGAAAAGAGCGCCGCACTGGATAAGCGTCTGCACTACCTCATCGGCGAGGCGGCGGGGAATCAGCTCATTATGGTTATTCTGCGGGCTATGAGCGAGACAGTGGACAGCTTTATCAGTCATATGCGGGAAAAAATGATGCTGGATGAGGGGTATCGCAAGCGGCTCCAGGATACTCACCAGGGGATCGTGCTGGCCCTCCAGGATCGAAACGGAGTGGAGGCAGCGCGCATGATGCGGGAGCACTTCCATGTGGTGGATTCCGCTATGGTGGACCTTTTTTGACAAAAACAAGAAAACGAGGCCCGGCTTCTTCGGAAGCCGGGCCTCGTTTTGTTCACTTTGCCGCGCAAAGCGAGCGGAGACGGCCGGGGGGTGGCCCCGTTTTGTCTCACAGCCCTGAAAGCGGAGGCGCCCGGGTACAAAGCGTCAGAACGCGCGTGAAAAACAGCATCTGTCCCACCGTTTTTCATTCCGTGACGGCAGGACCGCCCTCCTGCCAGAAGCGGACGGTCTCCGCCCAGGCCGCGGCATTTTCTCCCGTTTGAGGTCTGGGAACGAGCCCCATCTCACCGGTGAGGAAATCCCCCAACCAAGCGGAAAAGAGCGCCGCCCCGGCCCGGTTCAGATGGCCGGGGTCATAAAAGTGGAGAGAGGGCTCCAGCCCCGCTGCCTCCACCTCCTCGCTCCAGTCAAAAAAGCGGATATGTGCATCCAGATCGGCCACATCCGCCCGAATGGCCTCGCGGACCTGAGAGGGAAGCTGACTGTAGGTAGGGTGAAAAACCACTGCCAGCGGAATGCCCCGGTCCGCACAGAGAGAAGCGATGCGTCCCAAGTCTTCCAGATTGGCACGGTAGACCGCCTCCTCTTGGACGTCGCGGAGAAAGGGTCCGTCGCCGATGGCGTCGAAAACCCCGTCCACGGCGGTATAGCCCTTGCACTGGTCGGCCAGGGGAGGAGCGAGCGCCGACCGGAGCTCCCCGAAGGTGGCGGTCTTCCAGCGGCTGTGGTAAAAGTACAGGTCAAACAGCAAACCGGTGCGCAGCTCCGGCTCGGAGGCGGTGAAGACGGCCCCCAGCTTGTTGAGGCCGGCGGGGAGGTATCCCACATTGACCTGGGTGTAGTTCTGATATTTGGCGAAATGGAGCGCGGAGGCTTCCAGCACTACGGCGGACGGACGCTGGGTCTCCAGCGCCTGGCGGAGGTACCAGTAGGTCTGGGAGAGCGTCTGTTCCGGGCCGGCCAGCACATAGCCGGTCAGGCCGGTTTCATCGTAGATCACGGCGGGATTGACGTCGCAGTAGGCATAGGAGCTGCCCAGCCAGAGATAATCCAAGCTGTCCTCGGGCTCCCCCAGATAGGGGCCCCACACGGCGCCGTAGTTGGTGCGGACGGGGCGCAGCGCTGTGGAGGTCAGCCCGATGAGAAGCACGGCCAGCAGCAGAAAGAGCACGGCGAAACAGAACTCCCGCACAACCGCTTTCCGATTCATTTCACCGCCCCCTAAAATTTGAAATAGATGAAGTCCTGGGGATCATAGCCGGTGCCGTAGATGCCGCAGATGAGGACCGCCAGCGTCAGAGAGAGCGCCAGAGCCCAGCGCAGGGGACGGGGCAGGCGAAGAAAACCGGTCCACAGGTCCACACGAAGAGAGGCAAGATCCACAGCCAGGAGGAGCAGAATAGCGAAAAATGCCACGACGAGCTCCGGCCGGTCCAGCCCCCAGGCAGTGACGGGATGGGTCAGCCAAGGGCCGGTAAACATGTTTTGGAAGATAAAAAGGGCGTGGGTGAAGGAGCCGCCTTTGAAAAAGACCCAGGCGACGGTGCTCAGAAGGAAGGTGATCCCGACTTGGAGCAGGACAGTGAGCCGGCCGTCCTCCGTCAGGCCCAACCTGCCGCGCACCCGGGTGCGCAGATCGGCGGTAAGACCGCCGATCACCTGATAAAGCCCGTTGAGGAGCCCCCAGGCCACAAAGGCCAGGGCGGAGCCGTGCCACAGGCCGCTGACGGCAAAGACGATGAGGAGATTTGCATACGTTCTCATCCGCCCTCTGCGGCTCCCGCCCAGAGGGATATAGAGGTAGTCCCGGAACCAGGAGGAGAGGGAGATGTGCCAGCGCCGCCAGAACTCCCCGATGGAGCGGGAGAAGTAGGGCGTGCGGAAGTTTTCCATCAGCCGGAAACCCAGCACCTGGGCGCAGCCCAAGGCCATATCCGAGTAAGCGGAGAAGTCGCAGTAAATTTGAATGGAAAAGGCGGCAGCGGCCGCGATGACCTGGAGGCGGCCAAACTGATCCGGCGCGGCATATACGGTGGTGACCAACATGCCCAGGCGGTCGGCGATGACCAGCTTTTTAAAAGCCCCCCATAAAAAGCGCAGCAGTCCGCTGCGGAAGCCGTCATAAGAGAAACGGTGGGGTTCCCGGAATTGGGGAAGGAGGGTGTCCGCCCGGCCGATGGGGCCGGAGAGCAGGTAGGGAAAGAAGGAGAGAAAGAGGGCAAACAAAAGGAAGCTGCGCTCCGCAGGCCGGTTCCCCCGATAGACGTCGATGAGATATCCGGCCGCCATGAAGAGGTAAAAGGAAATACCGGCGGGGAGGATGAGCTCCAGGGCAGGAGAGGTAAAGGACAGCCCTGCGGCGGAGAGGAGCCGCTCCAGCATGGAGAGAGCAAAGCCCAGGTATTTGAATAGAAACAGCGTTCCAAACAGCAGCAGGAGGAGGAGCGTCAGGACCCGACGCCTGGCCCGTCCCGACTGCCCTTCCAGAAAGCGGGCGCCGGCGTAGGTAAGGGTCAGGGCGCAGAGAAGAAAGAGAAAGGAGCCTGCGCCGGCACAGAGGTAAAAATACCAGCTGCTCACCAAAAGCCAGAGATTTCGGGCCCGCTGAGGCAGCAGGAAATAGAACAGCGTGACCAGGGGAAAGAACAGGAAAAATCCCGGAGAGAGAAAGCTCAAGGGCGAACACCTCCAATAGGGCGTGGAACTGCATGCGGATATTCTACCGTAAATCCGGCGAAATAGCAAGGCGGCCATACGGGGGCAAACGCGGTGCAGCATTGATGAGAGAGAGGGCCGGAGACTGTCGCGGGCTGGGAAAAGAGCTGCTTTTCCGAGTTTGAGCGGCAAAAAACGTGAAAAGGCCGCCGCTGGGCCGCACCGCCGCGGTCGATGCGGCATACCTTGTGGTAGAAACGGTATTGGAGGGTAGGCCAATGACAACGGAACCACAGGTCCGATTTTATTTGGGGGCGAATTCCCCGGCAGGTTTCTATTCGCTGTACGATCAGCTCATCGACCCCGCTCAGGCGGCGGACATTTTGATCCTGAAAGGAGGCCCCGGCTGCGGCAAGTCCACCCTGATGAAGCGGGTGGCTAGGCAGGCGGAAGAGCGGGGACTGGATGTGGAGTACATACCCTGTTCCGGAGACCCTGAGTCCCTGGACGCCATCGTTCTCCCACAGAAAAAAGCCGCCATCGTGGACGGCACTGCGCCCCATGTGGTGGAGCCCAAATATCCCGGCGTGGTGGAGCGGTACGTCAATCTGGGCGACTGCTATGACCGGACGGGGCTGGGGGATGTGCGAAAAGAGATCATGGAGGCGATGAAGGGCTACAAGGCCTGCTATCAGCGCGCCTACCGCTGCCTGGACGCGGCGGCGGAGATATCCTCCGACATGCGGGCCATTGCGGCTTCGCCGGCGGTGGAAGCAAAAATTGCCAAGCGTGCCAAGGGTATTTTATCCCGGGAAGTGCGCAGAAACGGGACGGACAGCGGGAAAGTGAAGCAGCGATTCCTGTCCGCGGTCACGCACAAGGGGCTCCTCTGTGAATTCGGCACGGTGGACCGGCTGTGCAAACGGGTCTACGAGCTTGCGGACACCTACAGGCTGGGACACCTGATGCTCTCCCATCTGCTCGCCGGAGCGGTGGCGGCAGGACATGATGTCATCGCCTGTCCTTCGCCCATGGAGCCGGACCGATTGGAGCACCTCATTGTGCCGGACCTGTCCCTGGCTTTTGTCACCAGCAGCCCCGCGCTTCCCTACGAGAAACGACCTTACCGCCGGATCAGGATGGACGCAATGGCGGATCTGGAGGCGGTGCACCGCAGCAAGGCCAGACTGAAATTTTCCCGCAAGGTATCCGCCGCCTTGGTGGACGAGGCGGTGGAGTCCCTGGCCCAGGCCAAGGCCATGCACGACGAGCTGGAGGCCCTGTACAATCCCTATGTGGACTTTGAGCAGGTCCACACGATGGCAGACGGCATCGCGCGGGAGCTCCTCGCGGAGTGAATGCAAAAGGCCGCGCACCTGTTGGGTGCGCGGCCTCTTGCACGCTGGGGGCACTGAGCGAAGAAAGCGCTGGGAGGCGAAGAGGACGTTTCAGCCTCTTCACCGGCGGTTGGAGAGCTCCCTGCGGACCGCTTTGGCGATCAGCTCCTGCCCCTCGGGAGAACTGAGGGTATCCAGCACGGCCGCACGGAGCAGATCCCGAAACTGTTTCCCCGAGAGGAGAGAGTCCAGCACGGTACCGTGGGTTTCGCCGGCGCTCTCCCTGGGACACCTCGCAGCGGGAGGCGGGGTGGGAACAGAGACAGGGGGCTCCTCCGCATAGGCCGCGTCCATCCAATTGTCCTGGCGGGTGCGGTCACTGCTCTCGCCGCGCAGGTAAAAGGCGGAGACACCAAAATAGAAAGCAATTTTTTCCTGCTGTTCGCGGGTGGGGGTTTGTCGTCCTGTTTCAAACTTTTCCACCGCATTTTTGGGAAATCCCAGTTCTGCGGACAGGGCGGGACGGCTCAGTCCGCGCTCAGTGCGCAGCTCTTCCAGACGCTGTGCCAATGTAACCATGGTAATCGACCTCCTTGCAGCCAAACGGATCAAACGCAGCGCAGTTGATTCAGCAGGCACCATTATAGCAGAACGGAGGGAAAAGACAAGGTGCGGGACGGACTCGCAGATGTTCCGGACGCTAATTTCCCTCCAGAAGATCGGCCAGCAGCCCGAGCCCGCGGGAAAATCGCTCCGGGCTCTCATAGGCGTAGGAGAGCCGCAGCGCGCTGGTACGGCCGAAGCCATAGAGTGTACCGGGGTGGAGCAGCAGCCCGCGCTCCAGCGCGCGCTGGAAAAGACGCTCCGTGGCGGCCTCCGGCCTGGGGCGCAGCCAGATATAGAATCCGCCCGAGGGCAGGAAATAGTCTGCGAGGGAGGCGAAGCGGCGCGTCAGGAGAGCTGCGGCGGCGTCGCGGCGGGCCCGCAGCGCGGCGCGGAGCGCCGCCAGGTGGGCGTCATAGGCCCCGCTTTCCAAGAGTTCCAGAAAGGCCCACTGGGAGAGGGAACTGGTGCCACAGTCGGTTTGGCTCTTCACGTCCGCCAGACGCTGGACGACCGATTCCGGACCCACCAGCCACCCCAGGCGCAGCCCCGGGGAAAGGGTTTTGGACACCGTGCCCAGATAGAGGATGCCGCCGGTCCGGTCCAGCGCTTTGATTGGAGCGGGGGGCGGGGCGTCCAGCCACAGTTCTCCGTAGGCGTCGTCCTCGATGACGGGAAGGCGGCGCTCCAGACACAGTTGAAAGAGTTCCTCCCGGCGGGACTGTGGCATCGTGGTCCCGGTGGGATTTTGAAAGGTGGGGATGGTGTAGAGAAGGCCGCTGCGGGCGGCGCAGGGGGTGAGCGCGGCACGCAGCGCGCCGGGGCGCAACCCCTCGCGGTCCATGGCGAGCCCTTGCAGGCGGGCACCGGCGGACGGAAAAATCTGAAGAGATTTGAGATAGGTGGGGGACTCGGCAAAGACTGTGGAGCCGGACTTGAGCATAGAGGCGGAAATGAGCTGAAGAGCCTGGATCGCCCCAGAGGTAATGAGCACGCAGGAGGGAGGGAGCCGGATACCGCGCCGCTCCAGCCGGTGCGCCACGGCCTCTCGCAGTTCCGGCAGCCCCGCGGGAGGCAGATAGCCAAGGGCGGGAGCACGGGCCGCCGCTCTGCTCAGCGCCTCTCCGATGGCCTCCCGCGGAAAGAGCTGAGGGGAGGGCTCACCGCTGCCCAACCGATAATATCCGGGCTGGAACTCCAGGCGGAATATGGTTTGAATGGTTGGGGTATTTGCAGGGAAGGGACCGGCATGCAGATAACGTCCCCAGTCCATTCCACCTCCGGCCATACGCAGGGACCAGGTGTTGCTCCCTACCCGTGTCCCACCGCCGTAGTCCGCCTCCAGCACGCCGAAGGAGGCGAGTTCTTCCATGGCCTGGACCACTGTGCTGCGGTTCAGGCCGAGCCGCTGGGCCAGGACGCGCTGTGCGGGGAGCCGGTCACCCACAGCCCAGTCGCCGCAAGCGATCTTTCCACTGATATAATCTGCCAGCTGGCGGTAGAGGGGGAGGGGAGAGCCGCGGTCCGGAACCCAGTTGAAAATCACGTCGGACATAGGAAACGCCTCCTTTGCGCCTGCGCGGGATATCGGCGGTGGGGTGGGGGAGAGGGGCCTTCAGGAGATATGACGGCCGAACCCACCGCCCGTCCGGACGATGATATACTTGGTTGGTGGGAAAGTCAAGCCCCGCAGGGAGATCGGCGGTCGAAAAGCGTATGCGGCGGGGCGGAGGGACAGGACGGCATCTTTTCTGATATGAGCATGCTCATGCTGTGAAAAAAGTACATCGGAGGCCGGACCTGAAGAGGGAGCCGGCCTCCGATGTATTTGAAAAGGCTCTGCAGGCAGGCATTGACATTTCCGACGAAGGCCCCCTATAATGGAGATACTGGAAACCAATTGAAGCGACAAGGAGGGACTGCCATGACGCCGCTGCTCGCCCCCCTGGTGGGGGATGCGCCTACCATTACGATCATCGGCCTGTGCAAGAATGCCGGCAAGACCACGGCCATGTGCCGGCTCATCGAGGAGCTGTCCGGGGAGGTGCTGGCCATGACCTCGGTGGGCCGGGACGGGGAGCGCACCGATGTGGTGACCGGCACGGAGAAGCCGGAAATCTGGGTGCCCGAGGGCACGTTGTTCGCCACCGCGCGGGGAATGCTCCCCCTGTGTGACACGACCCTCCAAGTGGAGGGAGTCACCGATGTGATGACGCCGCTGGGGGCGGTGGGGATTTTCCGGGCGCTCAGCGATGGATTTATCCAGTTGGCCGGTCCTTCCGCTGTCAACCAACTGGCGCCGCTGTCCCATACCTTCCGCGCCATGGGGGCCAGGCGGGTCCTCATCGATGGGGCTGCGGGGCGAAAATCCCTGGCGGGTGCGGAGCCCGGCGCCTGTGCTATTTTGTGCGTGGGGGCATCCATGGATGGCGGTGTCTCCGCCATCGCCGCCGAGACCGCCCATACCTGCCGGCTTTTTGCCACACCGGAGGCGGAGCACACGGGGCTGTGGTCGGCCTTGAGCCGGGAGACCGCCCGCTACGCCCTGTATACCTTGGAGGGGGAGCGCCTCCCGCTGGCGCTGGAGGAAAACGGACAGCCCAGGTGGCACGAACTGCCGCGGGAGAAGTGTGTGCTCTGGATCGGTGGCGGTGTCACCGGGCCCACCCTGCGCACTCTGGCGCGGCGCGGAGCACCCATTGTGCTGGCGGCACCGGATGCCACCCATTTCCTCTGCGACCGCACCTCCACCGAGACCTTTCATCGCTGCGGCGGGGAGCTGCTGGTGCGTCAAAAGCTGACCATCGCAGCCGTCACCGCCAACCCCTGGTCGGCCTATGGCAAGCATCTGGACGGCGCGGAGCTTCTGCGCGCGCTGCGCAGCGTGGTCACGGTACCCGTGGTGAACGTGAAGGGAGAAAACTGACCTTTCCGGACCGAAATAGAATGCTTTTGAGGTGAATATACATGAAACTGAATTCGCAGCTCAAGGAGGACACCGGCTATAGCTGGGTCATGACCCGGGTGGAGCCCGCCTCGCCTTTCGGCCACGCCTTGGTGCGCAATCCCAAATGGTACGGTCCCGGAGAACAGGACAAGCTGGAGGCGGAGTTTTCCCGCGTGGATACCCTACTGAATCTGATGGGGGAGGGTTCCGTCCTGCTGGAGAGCATCATCCACATCCTGTCCGAGTTCCATGATATCCGCAATTCCCTCAAGCGGCCCACCAGCGCGCCCATGGACGAGGTGGAGCTGTTTGAGGTCAAGCATTTCCTGATCTATCTGGAGCGCCTGGCGGAGGAGTGCGGCAAGCTGCCCCGGCTGGAGGGGCTGGAGATCCGGCCCATGGACGCCGCACTGAATCTGCTGGACCCCAGCGGACGCAGGCTGCCCGCCTTCTCCGTGGAAAATGCCTTTGAGCCCGCTCTGGAGCGGGTCCGGGAGGAGAAGGCCCTGGTGGAGAACGCCCTTCGGCAGACGGAAAAAAAGGGCCGGGATGATCTGATGGCCCGCCGCCGGGAGCTGGTGCTCAAGGAGGACCGCCTGGAGTTGGAGGCGAGAAAGCGGCTGACCATGGCGCTGCTTCGGGACAGGGACACCTTCCTCTCCACCATGGAGGACATCGGGCGGCTGGATCTGGTGCTGGCCAAGGCGAAGCTGGCCAGGCGGTTCTGCTGCTGCCGCCCGGCCATCACTGCGGAGGCAAGGGTGGTGGCGGTGGATATGATCCATCCCGAGGTGGCCGACCACCTGAAGGAGCGGGGCGGCGAATTCACATCGGTCTCCCTCACACTGGAGCAGGGGGCCACCGTCATCACCGGCGCCAATATGGGCGGTAAAAGCGTCTCCATGAAGAGCCTCACCCTCAACCTCCTGCTGGCGCAGACCGGCTTTTTCGCCTTCGCAAAGGCCTTTTCGGCGCCGCTGTTCGACAGCGTCTCCCTCATCTGCACGGACCGCCAGTCCGTGGAGCAGGGCCTGAGCTCCTTCGGAGCCGAGGTGGCGGCGCTGGGCGACGTGCTGCGGCAGGAAAAGGGCAAATTTTTCTACGTGGCGCTGGACGAGTTTGCCCGGGGCACCAATCCGCGGGAGGGCGCGGCCCTGGCCAGAGCGTTGGTGGAATATCTGGGCCGGCTCAACTGCGTGGCGCTTCTGACGACCCACTATGACGGAGTCTCCGACGCGGCCAGGCGGCACTACCGGGTGGCCGGACTGGGGGCGCTGGATACCGCCGCCATCCGGAAGGACGAGGCGCCGCTGGACCGCCTCTCCAGACTGATGGATTACCACCTCATCGAGTCCGAGCCGGGGGAACCATGTCCCCGCGACGCGCTTAGAGTCTGTAGGCTTCTGGACCTGGAACCGGACCTTATGGAAATTTTCTCAAAAAATAGTTGACAAACCTAAACGGCGTGCTATAATAGATTTTGTTAAAAGTACATAACAACAATTTAATAATATGGTGAATAGAGGCGCGGTGCGCCAGGTAGCATCGTAATGCAAAGGGTTGGCAGGCCCGATGAACGATGGGAATGGGACCACCGCCGAAGGGGTAGGGACGCTGTTGGGTACTACTCCTGCGTCGTACGCTCAGTGCGTACGGAGTGTCATGACTACATGGTGCGCTATTTACATGCGGGTGATTTCCCGGATGTAAATAGTGCGCCTTTTTATTCTGCGTCATGAAGCGCTGTTCGTTTTCCGCCTTTGGGCGGAAAGCGGGCGGCGCTTGTTGTTTTTTGGGGTCCAATAAGATTTACATAAAAATTTTTAAATTTGGGAGGGCTTACCAATGGAAGAAATGAAATCTCTGCTCCGGCTCCGCATGAGCGCAAAGGACGCCCATTACGGCGGAAATCTGGTGGATGGGGCTCACATGGTCCATCTCTTCGGCGATGTGGCCACCGAGCTGCTCATCAAATGCGACGGCGATGAGGGCCTTTTCTGCGCCTACGACAACGTGGAATTCCTGGCGCCTGTCTATGCCGGCGACTATATCGAGGCTGAGGGCACCATCACCAAGATCGGCAATACCTCCCGGAAGATGACCTTCGAGGCCCGCAAGGTCATCATCTCCCGCCCCGACATCAACGACTCCGCCGCCGATGTGCTGGCCGAGCCTGTCGTGGTCTGCCGCGCCTCCGGCACCTGTGTGGTGCCCAAGGACAAGCAGCGCATTGCCCGATAAGAAAGGAGCGATCTCGTGGAGAAACTGATCATCACCGCCGCCATCTGCGGCGCCGAGGTCACCAAGGAAAACAATCCCGCCGTCCCTTACACCGTCGATGAGATGGTGCGGGAGGCCAAGAGTGCGTTTGACGCGGGCGCGGCGGTCATTCACGTGCACGTCCGTGAGGACGACGGCACGCCCACCCAGGACCGGGAGCGGTTCCGGGTGGTCATGGATGCCATCAAGGCAGCCTGCCCCGGCGTGATCCTCATCCCGTCCACCGGCGGCGCAGTCGGCATGACGGCGGAGGAGCGGCTCCAGCCCACCGAGCTCTTCCCCGAGATGGCCACGCTGGACTGCGGCACCTGCAACTTCGGGGACGACGTGTTCATGAACGATATGCCCACCATGCGGGCCTTCGGCAAGCGCATGCTGGAAAACCACATCAAGCCCGAGTACGAGTGCTTTGAGATGGGTCACCTGGACACGATCCTGAAGATGGCGAAAAAGGGACTGGTCCCCGGCGACCCCATGCAGTTCAACTTTGTCCTGGGCGTCAGCGGCTGTACCCCCGCTACCGCCGGCAATCTCCAGTGGCTGGTGAACGCCATTCCTGCCGGGTCCACCTGGACCGCCACCGGTATCGGCCGCTTTGCCTACGAGCTGGCGGCAGCGGCCATTCCCATGGGCGGCAACGTCCGCGTGGGTTTTGAAGACACGGTATATCTCTCCAAGGGTGTCCTCGCCAAATCCAATGGCGAGCTGGTAGCGCGGGTGGTTGAGCTGGCCAACCTGCTGGGGCGCCCCGTCGCCAATCCCGCCGAGGCCCGTAAGATTCTCAGCCTGGGCTGAGTTTCTGATACAATTCCCATTTCCCAACTGCTTCCCATTTCCCATTTTTCCCAATCCTGGACCGGGCGGGCGCGATATGGGGACCCGCGTTTTCACCCCGTCCACCAAATTCCCAAATTCCAAACCCAAACCAATCCCACAATTCCAATTCCCAAAACCCAAACCAAAAATTCCAATCCCACAATTCCCAAACCAGATTGGTCCCCAAACAGATAAATGGAGGTCAAAACATGCAGAAAAAAGGCAATAAGTATGGTGTCCACCGCGTGATTGAGCCCAAGGGCCTTATGACCCAGGCCGCCAAGAAGATCGACAATACCATGGAGTGCTACTCCAACGAGATCCTCTGTGACGTCTCCGCCCTGAACATCGACTCCGCCTCCTTTACCCAGATTTATGAGGCCTGCGGCAAGGACCTGGGCAAGACCGAGCAGATGATCCTGGATATCGTCAACGAGCGCGGCAAGATGCAGAACCCCGTCACCGGCTCCGGCGGCATGTTCATCGGTACGGTCAAGGAGATCGGCGAGGATCTGCAGGGTAAGATCGACCTGAAGGTGGGCGATAAGATTGCCTCTCTGGTCTCCCTGTCCCTGACCCCCCTGAAGATCGGGAAAATCAAAGCAATTCACCCTGAGATCGACCGCGTTGAGGTCGAGGCCCAGGCCATCCTGTTTGAAAGCGGCTTGTATGCCAAGCTGCCCGACGATATGAGCGAAGAGCTGGCGCTGGCCGCTCTGGACGTGGCCGGTGCGCCCGCGCAGACCGCCAAACTGGTCCAGGCCGGCGACAGCGTGCTGATCCTCGGCGGCGCAGGCAAGGGCGGCATGATGTGCTGCTACGAAGCCATGAAGCGCGTCGGCCCCACCGGCAAAGTGGTGGCGCTGGTCATCTGTCAGGCCGATGCCGACCTCCTGAAGAGCATGCACCTCTGCCATGAGGCCATTGTCGCCTCCGCCACCGACCCCATGGATGTGCTGGAGAAATCCCTGGCCGCCAACAACGGCAAGGAGTACGACGTCTCCATCCTCATCGTCAACGTGCCCGCCTGCGAGATGAGCGCCATCCTGCCCGTGCGCGACAACGGCATCGTCTACTTCTTCTCCATGGCGACCGACTTTGCCAAGGCCGCCCTGGGCGCCGAGGGTGTAGGCAAGGACGTCACCATGATCGTGGGCAACGGCTATACCAAGGGCCATGCCGAGATCACGCTGGCCGAGCTGCGTGAGAACCCCGAACTGAAGGCCTACTTCGAGAAGAAGTATCTGTAAGACGGGATCCAATCTCTTGATTTTGGAATTGCAGGCCATAGCGGCCTGAGTCATGAAAGGGGTTTACTTACCATGAAGTTTACCAACGAGTCTCGCCGTAAACAGCTGTTCCCCAACGTGTCCGACGCCGACTGGAACGATTGGCACTGGCAGGTCGCCAACCGGGCCGAGACCCTGGAGGACCTGAAAAAGTACATCGAGCTGACCCCCGAGGAGGAGGAGGGCGTCAAGGCCTGCCTGGGCACCCTGCGTATGGCCATCACCCCCTATTACCTCTCTCTGATCGACCCCAACGATCCCCATGACCCCGTGCGTAAGCAGGCCATCCCCACCGCCAAGGAGTTGCATCAGTCCTGCGCCGACCTGCTGGACCCTCTGCACGAGGATTCCGACTCCCCTGTGCCCGGGCTCACCCACCGCTATCCTGACCGCGTGCTGCTGCTGACCACCGACCAGTGCTCCATGTACTGCCGTCACTGCACCCGCCGCCGCTTTGCTGGTCAGCACGACACCAGCGTGCCTGTGGAGCAGATCGACAAGTGTATCGAGTATATCCGCAATACGCCCACCGTCCGCGACGTTCTCCTCTCCGGCGGCGACGTGCTGATGCTCTCCGACGATATGCTGGAGTACATCATCTCCCGTCTGCGTGAGATCGACCATGTGGAGATCGTCCGTCTGGGGTCCCGTACTCCTGTGGTGTGCCCCCAGCGCATCACGCCCGAGCTGTGCGCCATGCTCAAGAAGTATCATCCCATTTGGCTGAACACCCACTTCAACCATCCCCAGGAGATCACCGCCGAGGCGCAGAAGGCCTGCGCCATGCTGGCCGATGCCGGCGTGCCTCTGGGCAACCAGTCCGTACTGCTGGCCGGGGTGAACGACTGTGTCTTTACCATGAAGAAACTGGTCAACCAGTTGGTCGAGATGCGCGTGCGTCCCTACTACATCTATCAGTGCGACCTGTCCATGGGTCTGGAGCACTTCCGTACTCCCGTCTCTAAGGGCATCGAGATCATTGAGGCCCTCCGCGGCCACACCTCCGGTTACTGTGTGCCCACCTTCGTGGTGGACGCCCCGGGCGGCGGCGGCAAGACTCCCGTCATGCCGCAGTATGTCATCTCCCAGACTCCGCATAAGGTCATCCTCCGCAACTACGAGGGCGTCATCACCACTTACACTGAGCCCGAGCACTATGAGGAGACCTGCCAGTGCGAGTACTGCAAGGCTGAGCGCGAGGGCAAGCGCAAGGTGGAGCTGATGGGCGTCGCCGGCCTCGAGCGCGGCCAAGCCCTCTCCATGGAGCCCGCCAACCTGGAGCGCCACAAGAGAGAAGAACACTAAGCATTGGGAAAAGGGCGGATCGCCGCGCTGCGGCGCGGCGATCCGTTTTCCCCGCCTTCCGCGTAAAAAATATATGGAATGGAAGTGATATGTGTTGGAATCCAAGCTCAATTTGAACTTTGACCTTGTGGAGCAGGCCCGTAACCATGCTTCCAAGGTGGCCGATGACACGCAGCGCTTTATTGACCGCCATACCACCGTGGCCGTGGAGCGTACCGTGTGCCGGCTGCTGGGCATCGACGGCGTCAACTCCTTTGAGGTGCCGCTGCCCAACATGGTGGTGGAGCATCTCACCGCCAAGGGCGCGCTGGGACAGGGCGTGACGTTCTGGATCGGAAATGCGATGGTGGAGACCGGCAAGTCCACCCAGGAGATTGCCGAGGCCGTGGCCGACGGGTCCCTGGACCTCACCACGCTGCCCACCCACTCCGACGCTGAGATCGACAAAGCCATCGAGCCCGTGGTGCAGGAGAGCCTGAAGAAGATCGCCGCCCGCCGCAACCGCCGTGAGGAGCTGCTGGCCAAGTACGGGGATAAAGAGGGCCCCTGGATCTACCTGATCGTGGCCACCGGCAATATCTATGAGGATATCGTGCAGGCCACCGCCGCCGCCCGTCAGGGCGCCGATGTCATCGCCGTCATCCGGACCACCGGCCAGTCCCTGCTGGACTACGTGCCCTACGGCGCCACCACCGAGGGCTTCGGCGGCACTTACGCCACCCAGGAAAACTTCCGCCTGATGCGGGATGCCTTGGACAAGGTAGGCGAGGAGTTGGGTCACTACATCCGCCTGTGCAACTACTGCTCCGGCCTCTGTATGCCCGAGATCGCCGCCATGGGTGCCTTCGAGGGTTTGGATGTGATGCTGAACGACGCCCTGTACGGCATTCTGTTCCGCGACATCAATATGCAGCGGACCTTGGTGGACCAGTCCTTCTCCCGTGCGATCAACGCCTATGCCGGCGTGGTCATCAACACCGGCGAGGACAACTACCTCACGACGGCCGACGCCGTGGAGGAGGCGCATACCGTGCTGGCCTCCCAGTTCCTCAACGAGGCATTTGCCCTCCGTGCCGGCCTACCCGAGGAGCAGATGGGCCTGGGCCACGCCTTTGAGATCGATCCCGATGTGGAGAACGGCTTCCTCTATGAGTTGGCGCAGGCCGAGATGGCCCGGGAGATCTTCCCCAAGGCTCCCCTGAAGTACATGCCCCCCACGAAGTTTATGACGGGCAACATCTTCCGCGGCCATGTGCAGGATGCCCTCTTCAATATCGTCACCATCCTCACCGACCAGAAGATCCATCTGCTGGGCATGATGACCGAGGCCATCCATACGCCCTTCCTCTCCGACCGTTTCCTGGCCATTCAGAACGCCCAGTATATCTTCCGCACCATGAAGGACCTGGGAAGCGAGATCGTCTTCAAAGAGGGCGGTATTATGCAGACCCGTGCCAACGAGGTCCTCACCAAGGCCACCAATCTGCTGGGGGACATCGAGCAGCTCGGCATTTTTGAGACGCTGGAGAAGGGCATTTTTGCCGACATCAAGCGGCCCCGCGACGGCGGCAAGGGCCTGGATGGCGTGTTCCAGAAGGCGCCCGGGTACCGCAATCCCTTCATGGAGCCCATGATGAAAGGAGGCGCTTCCAAATGAGTTCCGGACTGTATCAAATCAGAGACAAAGACCTGGACACCACCCTGGATCTCACCAAGCTGCGCCCCTATGGCGACACCATGAACGACGGCAAGGTGCAGATGTCCTTCACCCTGCCTGTTAAGGACGACGCTAAGGGACAGGCCGCTGCCGTGCAGATGGCCCAGAAGATGGGGATCGCCGACCCCAACGTGGCCCTGCACCAGAAGCTGGATGAGACCTTTACCTTCTATGTGGTCTACGGCGCAGTGACCCACAGCGTCAACTACAACGAGATCGAGGTCCTCACCGTGGCCGATGAAGCCATGGAGATGGAGGAGACCAACGAATATATCCGGGAGCACATCGGCCGTAAGATCGTGGTGGTGGGCGCCTCCACCGGCACCGATGCCCATACCGTGGGCATCGACGCCATCATGAACCGGAAGGGCTTTGCCGGCCATTACGGCCTGGAGCGGTACGAGATGATCGAGGCTTATAACCTCGGCTCTCAGGTCCCCAACGAGGAGTTCCTCCAGAAGTGTCAGGAGCTTCACGCTGATGTGGCCCTGATCTCTCAGACCGTCACCCAGAAGGATGTCCACATCAAGAACATGACGGAGTTCATCGAGTTGGCCGAGGCCGAGGGCGTCCGTGACAAGATGATCCTGTGCTGTGGCGGCGCACGCATTACCCACGCGCTGGCCAAGGAGCTGGGCTTTGACGCCGGCTTCGGCGCGGGCACCTACGCCGGTGACGTCATCACCTTCGCTGTGAAGGAAATGGCCCGCCGGATGGGCAAGGAGTAAGTGCCGTTACCCTCCCTTATTATAATGTAAGGAAAAAGACGCATGCCCTCCGCGACGATCATCAGGCAGAAAAAGACGCGCCGCCAGCATATGCTGGCGGCGCGTCTTTTTCGTATTTGGGAAGGCTCAATCCTCGATGAGTCCGATGGCTCGAATGGGAGAGCCATCAGCTCCTACATGCTTGAGAGGCAGGGCGCAGAGAGTGAAGAGGCTGTGTCCCACAAGGTGCAGATTCGTGAGATTTTCGATGATGACAAAGGCATTGTTCGCCAGCACCTTCTTATGAAGGGGAAGGGCCGCCGCCGCAATGGGGTCCAGGCCGATGGTGTCGAGGCCAACCCCCTTTTTGCGGCTCTGGACGAGGTATTCCGCGACGTCGTCGCCGATGCAGGGATAGTCCCCAAAATAGCGCGGGTCTCCCCAGTATCGGTCCCAGCCGGTGCGGAAGAGGAGAAATTCAGCCATATCGGCATCGGCCCTGCGGCGTTCAACGCGATCCATGGCGATCCGGCCGCCCTCCCGCAGATCGGTGCAGTCGATGACCAGAGCAGTGCCGACAAACTGCGTGATGGGGAGACGGTCCAGCGTTGCGCCGCCAGGGAACAGGTGGGCCGGCGGGTCCACGTGGGTGCCGGTGTGGGTGTACATGGTCATGCGTGTCTCCTGAAAACCATCTCTTTCATAGGTGTTCGCCGACTCGAATCTGGGGCCCTCCGTACCGGGGTAGACCGGCATACCCTGTGAAAGAAAATGGGTGAGGTCGACGACCTGCATGGGCTCACCTCCTGGTTTGAAATTGGACAATTGCGGCATCCTAAGGATAAGCGCGCCGTGATGCAGTAAAATTGTAGCATATGGGCCGGAAATTAACAAGAAAACCAAGGCCGATACCAAAAATTTTAGCAAGTTGATGCTTTACAGGCGTGCGCATTTGCGGTATGCTGGTAGTGCCAATTTATAAGGTAAGGGGAAGAAAGAAGATGCGAGGTGTAGAGACCAGAATCCAGGAGATCCGGCACAGGATCTTTCGTGAGGTCGCCCGAATGGCCTATCATACTGAGTGGCCGGTGGATAAGAGGATCGAGGCCCTCCCTTACAAGATCATTCCGGGCGAGGTGGGCAACTTTCGAAACGATGTGTTCCTGGAGCGGGCCATCGTGGGGGAGCGGCTTCGGTTGGCGATGGGCCTTCCCTGCCGGAGCGCGGCGGAACATGCCCCTCTGTCGGACAACATCGAGGCGGCGGATCAGCCTGAGACCTACTATACGCCCCCGCTCATCAATGTGATCAAATTTGCCTGCAACGGCTGTACGGAAAAGCGCCTGTTGGTGACGGAGGGCTGCCAAGGCTGCCTGGCGCACCCCTGTGAAGAGGTCTGCCCCAAGGACGCCATCAAGCTGGACCGCTACAACGGCCGCTCCCATATCGATCAGGAGAAATGCATCAAGTGCGGTCGCTGCGCCGAGGTGTGCGCCTATAACGCCATTATTACCCAGCAGCGCCCCTGCGCCGTGGCCTGCGGCGTGGACGCGATCCATTCCGATGCCAACGGCAAGGCGGAGATCGACTATGACAAATGCGTCTCCTGCGGCATGTGTCTGGTGAACTGCCCCTTTGGCGCTATTGCGGATAAGTCCCAGATATTCCAGGTCATCCGGGCCATGCAGTCCGGTGAACGGGTCTACGCAGCGGTGGCCCCCGCCTTTGTGGGCCAGTTCGGTCCCAAAGTGACGCCGGGCAAGCTCCGGGCCGCCATGAAGCAGTTGGGCTTTGCCGACGTCTTTGAGGTGGCCATCGGCGCCGACCTGTGCGCCACCCAGGAGGCCGAGGATTTCATCAAAGAGGTCCCTGACGAGCTGCCCTTTATGGGGACCTCTTGCTGTCCGGCCTGGTCCGCCATGGCAAAAAAACTCTTTCCTGACCATGCTAATTGCATCTCCATGGCCCTGACACCCATGACCCTCACCGCGCGCCTGATCAAGCATGAGCATCCAAAGGCCAAGGTGGTATTCATCGGGCCCTGCGCGGCCAAAAAGCTGGAGGCCATGCGCAAGAGTGTGCGCAGCGAGGTGGACTTTGTGCTCACCTTTGAGGAGATGGCGGGGATTTTTGACGCCAAGCATCTGGATCTTACCACCATTGAGGAGGACCCCAACGGCGTTAACGACGCCTCCGCCGACGGACGGAACTTTGCGGTCTCAGGCGGCGTGGCTCAGGCGGTGGTGGATGTCATCAAGGCGCGGCATCCTGACCGGGAAATCCAGGTGACCAGCGCCGAAGGCCTGCGGGAGTGCCGCAAAATGCTCAGTGCCGCCATTGCGGGGAAATATCCCGGCTACCTGCTGGAGGGCATGGCATGTCCCGGCGGCTGTGTGGCGGGCGCCGGAACCATGCAGCCGATCAAGAAGTCCCAGACGGCGGTCAATCTCTACGCGAAACAGGCCAATCACAAGACCTCCAACGAGACGGAGCACATCAAGGAGTTGGACAAACTGGTGGACTGAGCCGCGGCGCGGACAATGTTACAGCCGACAAATGAGTCAAAAAAGAAGGGGCATCGTGGAACCTCCGTTCCACGATGCCCCTTTTTTCATACTAAAAAAGGCAAAAAACGAGAATATCCTCATAAACACTATATCTATCAGCGAAACAAATAAAAGAAAAAGAAACAATTTACAACAAATGAAAGAACCTTATTTAACGACTTATACAAAGAAATACGGAATTACGGAAAACTGACACTTGAAATAGAGTGTCTTTTCTATGCAATGAAACATCATACTACTTCATTTCAGAGGTGAATATGAGAACGAAACAAAATTTTATATTTTAGTAGTATTTAATTTCGTATTAGACTTACAATCAAGTCGATAGCATTTGAAAAATACTCTGTTTGACCTGTTTCTTGATGATTTCAAAATCTAACCCATTATGTGAAAAAGATGTTTTTTCCTGCCGTAGCGAGTCAATCAAAATACAAGAAATATATACTTTTTCAAATAGGTCAGCACAAATAATCCCTCTGGTTTTTAATATATCGGCTATATTCGAGAAATAGGTATTCTCAAGGGCAGAAAAGTGATGATTGATTTCTTTATCGTCTACTATCACTAAACGCAACTGGACAAGTGCATGGTTAGATTTAGCGTATAGATTAATATAGCCCTCTATCCACTTTTCAATGAATGTGGACAATTCAAGAACCTCTGGTAAACTGATAAGCTGTTGTAATAATTCAGACGAAATTGCATCAAGATGCTGCTGAAATGCCTCTATAAAGATTTGCCGTTTATCCTCAAAGTAGCTATATAATGCCCCGGTTGATACACCGGCGTATTTGGCAATTTCAGCAGTATTTGTTTTATAGTAGCCCTTTTCGCAGAAAAGATCAAAACCCGCTTTTACTATTTTCTGACGCTTTTCTATTGACCGTTTTTGTGTAGGCACTCTTGTCTTTGTCATCGTAACCCTCCTCCGTTTTTTTATTATAGCGGGGAAGCATTAAAAGGTCAACAAAAACAAGAAATTTTATTCGTATTTGTTGACATGGCTGCCAGACTGTGATAGAATAAGAATGAGATAAATCATTCTTATTTTGAGGAAAAGAAAATGGAGTTTTTAGATTTGGCCAAGAGCCGGTGTACTACAAGAGGCTTTAACGATACTCCCATATCGGAAGAAGATTTACAAAAAGTATTATCGGCAAGTCGCGTAGCCCCAAGTGCTTGTAATCGCCAACCGCAAAGAATTATCGTTGTCCGCGAACCGGAAAACCTCTTAAAAGTTCAGAACGCATACAAAACCTTTGGATCGCCTTGTGTCCTAATCGTTTGCAGGGACAGGCGAAATGAACTGATACGTCCTTTTGACAACAAATGTTCCGGCGATTTGGACATCGGTATTGTCTGCGATCACATGATGTTAGAGGCAAGAGAGTTGGGGCTTGGGAGTGTAATGGTCGGCCTGTTTGATCCTGCCATTATCAGAAAGAAGTTTGATTTACCAGAATATATAGAGCCGACTGCATTACTAATACTGGGCTATCCTGCAAACGGCTTTTTAAGTCCAGACCGTCATCAGACTGAACGGAAACCATTATGTGACACGGTTATGTTTGAGCGTTACAGTGAAAAATAAAGTAATGCTCGGCTTTTGTGCGCACAATAAAATTCACCGCCCAACGGGAAATAAAAAAACCGTTGTTTCGGCGGCTGGTATCTGTGCGCCCGAACAGTACAACGCTGTGCGGGCGTTGTCGTTTCCTGTCACTTCTGGCCATCGTGGGGCTGTTGACAAAGTAGCTGCAAAAACGCCTAAAATATGTTATATATAATTAGAACAAAGGGGGGCGGGGATATGCAACTGAAATATCACTTAGTGACGATTGAAGATCTGGTGCCACAAAATCATTTTTTGCGGAAACTGGAAACGGCGCTGGATTTGTCTTTTGTATACAAGGAAACAGCGCATCTGTACAGTCAGGGATATGGCCGTCCGCCCATTGACCCGGTAATAATGGTAAAGTATCTTTTGCTGGGTTTTCTATATGGAATCCCATCAGAACGGCAGATAGAGCAGCGGTGCGCGGACAGCAATGCATTTCGTTGGTATCTGGGTATCGACCTGGACGAACGGGTGCCGGATCACAGTACGATCAGCCAGCTGCGGCGGCGGAAACCCGCGTTTCGGAAGGTGTTCCGGCGGTTGTTTGAGGAAGTGGTACGGCAGTGTGTGGAAAAGGACCTGGTAAGTGGGCGGCTGGCAGTGACGGACTCCACCCATGTGAAGGCCAACGCCTCCCGCGGTTCAGAGGAGACGGTAGACGTGCGGGAGGAGGCCGGGAACTACTGGAAACGGCTGGACGCCTATGAGGAGGAGGGCCTGGAAGAACTGAAACGGCGGACGGGGAAACGGCGGGCAAAACGGACGAGGCAGATCAAAAAAGACACCCGGCGGACGAAGAAACGGGTCAGTCGGACAGACCCGGAGGCCGGACACATGAAACGGCCCGGGAAACCCCGGGGTCAATACTACCTTTCCCCCGCTGACCCCGGAGCAGGTGATGGAGGACAGGGAAAACCGGGCCGTCCTCTATGCGGCCATTGACCAACTCCCGCCTGTCCAGGCCCGGCGCGTCTACGCCCACTACATACTCGGCATCAGCAGGGCCGACCTTGCGCGGGCCGAGGGCGTGGGGATTAGCCGGATCAGCAACTCCATTGACCGGGGCCAGCGCGGTTTTAATCTCCTACGCCAACACCAAGATCGAGGAATTGGACGCACAGCGGCAAACGCTGTCAAAGGAAATCGCGGACCTGTCTGCGGAAAGTATGTCGCCGGAACAGATCGAGCGGTTATCGGTGTATCTCAACCGCTGGGAAGAGATTGATTTCGATGACAGGCGGCTGGTGGCCGACAGCCTTATTTCTCAAATCCGCGCCACGGGTGAATGTGTCGCCATTGAGTGGAAAATCTGACTTTCAACTATTCATCACACTTGACTATGAGCTGTGTGCCCTTGTCAAGAGATGTTAACGAGGAGTAAATGCAGGTAACAAGTAATCATTTTGAAGGAGGGCTCTTATGATAGATTTAAAAGATATAAATCATCAACCGACAATGATGGAAATCGAAGAATATATAGGCAATGATGTCTTTAACCAGATTTTCAATTTTATACAATCGGAATATAAAGCACTTTACAAAATAGAGTATAGCAAAGATGTTTGGCTTAAGGGTTGGAATATAAAACTAAGAAAGGCAGGTAAAAGTCTTTGCGCAATATATCCAAAACAGGGGTATATTACCGTATTGGTTGTAATAGGTGCTAAAGAGCAAGATGAATTTGATAAATTATTTCCTACTCTTTCTAAAGAAATCCAAGAAATTTATAATACAACTAAAGAAGGAAACTCACAAAGGTGGTTGATGATAGATATCAAAAATAGTGATTGTGTTTATGATGATGTATTAAAACTGATTAAAATTCGCAGAGAAAGTAAGTAGTTTCATAGTAATATTTTTTGCGAATGCTTATATGTAATAAATCGAAAGTTGCAAAGGGAGTGAAAATAGAAAAACGCCATTGTTAAATCCATTGGATTGTTTAGAAAATCACACACAATATATTTGTGGTACTTGCGGGCGGTACATTTGTATTGAACATGACCCCCATCGTGGATTACAACGATGGAATTTCCTTTTTAAGTCGTTAGAAATTGCAAAGTTGTATTTGCGTACTGCTGATTATAGTATGAAAATGAGCGGCTCTGCTTGAGAAAAAGGGTCCAAGGACAGAAGGGAGTCGTAAAAATGAAAGAGAACTTTATGGAGCGGCGGGTGAGGGCGTAGATATCCACGCTGGAGGGCAAGGGGGAGCCCTTGCTCTGCGACTGGAGCGCAGCCTTTATTGGAGCGGCAGTCCGTGGAGCGTCTTCAGCATGATCCTTCACGGCTGAACGGGGCGGGAGCCGCTTCCGATAAACCGCCGCGCCTGAGAAGTTGGACGCGGCGGCTCGCTTTTCTACGCGAAGCGTGATATACTGGGCCTTGCCTGGGGGATGGATGTGGCTGCACATACCGTCCCCGGGGGAGGAGGAGGAAAAATGGGAGTCAGAGAGGACGGACGGCCGACGCTTGCATCCTGGCCCCGGAGCATGTGACCTATATCCCCAAACTGCACCAGCATGTGTCCGGTATGGAATACCTGACGGCATGGCTGGGGGAAGAGGTACTGCTCCTGTGCGATGACGGGGACGGAGACTTGGAGCGCACACTGATCCGGCGCGGAGAGGTGACGGAATTGACATATGGAGTGCGGCTCCTGGCGTGCAGTGCGGCGGTGGCGCTACGACAGGACCACGTCCAGAAACAGGTCGACTTCCGATATAACAAGACGAAGGAGGATGTGCTCCTTCCGGTGCTGAATCTGCTGCTGGGGAATCCGCCGGACTTCCGGCCCAGACAGGCGCATCCCCCCACGGAGGCGCTGGAGCGGCTCCGAGAGGACAGCTTTGCCATGTACCACATGGCAAAGCTGTGCTACCGGTTTGGGGAAGAGATCCGGGACAGTCTGTGGCTCCGGGGCCGGAGCTATGGGGCTGCCCTGCGAAGAAGGCAGAAGCCGGAGTATTTTCTGGCAAAGATGGATCGCGGCGTGGTGGGACTCCGGATGGATTTTTACGGTGTGGAGGCGGTCTATTTGGCGTGGGACCGTCTGGCGGGGACTGAGATGCGGCGGGCGGGCCCAAGAGGGCGGGCCACGCTGGTGCTGGAGGCCGAATACGGGGCGGATTTTGCCGTGCCTCTTCTGCCGGAACAGCAGGAGCGGGCGGAGGCGTTTGCCGTCCGCCTGAGCGAAAGATAAACGAAGCGGGGAGGCGCTCCAGCGCCTCCCCGCTTCGTTTAGGATTCTGAAAAAATTTCTGTGTAGATGCGATAAAGCGGGCCTCCACCGCGTTATTGGGGTGAAAGGGAAAGCAAACGACACCCCGAGGGGCGCCTGTGGCGCCGATCAACACAGGAAAGGAAGGAAACCCGATGAAAAAGAATCTGAGAGTTCCCGTACTCGCCGCTGCGCTGGCAGGAGCCATGGTCCTGGGCGCGGGCGCCACCACTGTTGCAGAGCGCGTCAGCGCCGACCTGCGCCCCGATATTACGGTGACGGTGGACGGCAAAGATCAGACCCTGCTGGACAAGAATGGCGATGTTGTCTACCCGATCACCTATGAGGGCACCACCTATCTCCCCATCCGGGCGCTGGGCAACGTAATGGACCTGGATGTGGAGTGGAATGGAAAAACGCAGACCATCAGCCTCTATACCCGGACCGATACCAAGCCGGAGGATCTCACGCTGGAGAAGCTTACTGTGCGGGCAGAGGAGGCGGAGCAGGCGGTCAACGACCTGAAGGCGGCCTCCACCTATGCCGGCCGCCGCGACCAGTATGATCTCCACAGCGATACCATCGAAGACATTCGGGAGGACCTCTACGAGTTTGCCCAGCTCGTCAACCGGCAGTACCGGGACGGCGAGATGGAAACGGCGGATTTCAACGTCCTCACCACCAAGATCGACAAGCTGGACAACCGTCTGAAGGATGCTCTGGAGGACCTCCGCGTCAAGACCATCGACAATGAATCCGGCAAGCTGACCGTGTACGAAGAGCATGAACAGATCGTGGATGAGCTGGAAAGCCGGATGAAGGAGATAGAAGCCGACATCAAGGCCATTCGGCCCGCCGGCACGTATGCCAAGCGCCTGGAGCAGTACAATGCGGTTGCCGGGGACCTCCATCTTGTGAGCAGGGATGTGAGTACGGAGTACCGAAATCTTGGCACGGATCGGAAGGAGGACCGGCTGAGCAGCAAAGAGTATACCGCGCTCAACGACAAGCTCGACGCGCTGGATAACCGTGTAAAGAGCGCCTGGGGCAACCTTGCCGACAAGACCGTGGGATATGACGAGTCCGACGCCCAGTCCGGAGTCTCCGGTGGGGCGACCTACGACGGCTATGTCTCCGAAATCAGCGGCTTGGACGACCGGGCGGATGAGCTGGTACAGGAGGTCCGGAACTTCAAAACTGCCGACGGCGCGCAGGCATGGAAAACGCTTGAGAAGAAAATAGAGACGCTGGAAGATGAGCTGGAGCGGCTGGAGGATAAGATCGAGCGATCCTACCGCGACGGTAAGCTGACGACCACGGAATTCCGCGCCCTGGATCGTCTTTTGGATCAGACGGATGATAAGATTGATGATCTGGACGACCGATACGACGATTGGTACGACGACCACGATGATGACCGGGACGATGATTGGGAGGACGACCACGACGATTGGGACGACTGAACGGCAGAAAAAATGGAAGGAGCCCGGCCTGAAAAGGCCGGGCTCCCGGCTTGTTGGAAAGCAGACAATGCGCCAGGCTGGGTCATGCACTTCGAGTACCCTCGCGGAAATAAATAGAAATAGACCCGGAACGTATCAGCCCGGCAAATTGGGACTCATCAAAGAGAACGAATTGCCTTCAATTCAATATATCCACGCTCACCGCGAGGTTCCAGCTGAATGCGTGGATTGGAATCATCCCAAACATAACCGATTGTAGACGGGTCATATTTTTTCATAGAATTCTGTACAGTCTCAATTGCATTGCAATAATCCTCTTCCTTGAACGGCTCCCCCTGAAACATCAGATATTTTGCAGCAGGCAACTTAATGATATCAAATCCTTCAGGGATAACACTATCATAGTTAATCGCTGTCTCAACACCCTGCACATATTCGGAGGTGCCTTTTTCCCGGTACTTTTCTGGCAGCCACAGGCAAACAGGCTCACCGCAAAGGGACTTCATACTTGTCAGGATCCCCCACACATCACAGCCGACCTCCTGGCAATAGCTCCAGTATTCATTGGCTTTTTCTCCGCGTTTAATGATGACTTTACGCTCAGGTTTTTCAATCACCTGAATAAAAACATTAGCAATGTTTGTCAAAACTTCATTCTCCTTCCATAAACTTCTGAATTTAACGCCATAAGGAGTGAAAAGTGAAAGCGGAATCGGTGATTTTGCGTATTCGTGTGGATTACATCTGAATTCGTTATAAAATGCCCGTTGATATCCGTCTACACTGTCATAGCCGATGTTATAGGCCACATCAACCACCTTGCGTTTATCATCTCGCAGACGCAATGCGGAACGCGACAGCCGAAGCCGCCTGATGTAATCCGCCGGTGAAAGTCCTGTCAGCTCCTTGAATATTCGAGCGCAATAAAAAGGAGAAAACAATGCCGCATTGGACAGATCGCATAATGTGATTTTTTCCGTCAAATGAGCGTCGATATAGTCTTGCATTCGCTGTACAGCCAAAATTTTTTCCGTCACTTGTATCACCTCCTGACGGTAAATATTATCGCAGAAGGAAAATGGAAATTCTCGACTTTTCTTGCTGCCTTACAACTTCACATTTATCGGCGCAGCAGACAGAGCACTGCACCCTGACTGCATTTATAAGACAAGTTCGTATAATAGATAATCCGTCCAGCCGGTGTCTTCGTAAAACATTTGCGTGGTCCTGCGATGCTCGAACCCCATGCTTTCGTACAACTTCAGCGCAGGCACATTGCCGTTTAGCACATCCAACCGGATTGCGCGTTGATGGCGCTCCCCCGCGATTCGGATGACTTCTTTTACCATATGCTTTGCAACCCCTTTCCCCTGAAAAGCCGGGAGGACCCCAAGGGCATGAACGATCAATACCTGATGCTTATCCGCATCAACCTTCCATGCTGTACCGGAATATCCCTCGTTGGTTTCGTGGTTAAGGACCATAGCTGCGGCATAATTTCCGTCGCACTTCAGCATATAAAGCGCCCTGTTCCTGAGGGATTCCCGCAAAAATATATCAGAGGGATATACGCCCTTCTCCCAGCCGGGGAGATATGAGCCGCCCTGCATCTGTTCGATGAGTTTCCAGTAAAATGCCTTCACTTCTGTGAAGTCTTTCTCTCTCATGATTAACACACGGTTCATTTCTTCCCCTCCAAACCAGAAGCGCCTTATCTTCTCGGCGCGACCAAGGCCTGTTTGCGCGCTGCGAACATGCCCCGGCGCCGGGTCCCTTTTCTCTCTGCCTTGCATCTTAATCGTCCTGGCAGAGCGATTGCAAGGCGGAAGCAATTGCCGGGGCATTCTCCCGGATTACGGGAGCGGTAAAAAGAAGCTGGGAGGCGAAAGCGGCTTTCCATCAAAGAGAAAAGGAGCCCGGCCTAAAAAGGACAGGGCTCCCCTTCTGTTACAATACAAAATCCTCGTCCTTCAGCCGGGAAAAGTCCGGGGCGGCGGGGCGGGGGGGGACCCGCTTGAGCGGGTCATATTTGAAAGCACGGCAGTGGAAGCCCGCCGGAACCACCCCCCTTTTGATGCACATGACGCTCTCTTCGTCCAGAGGAGCGCAGCGCTGGCAGTAAGCACAGCGGGGGTCCATCTTTTTCTCAAACAGCATGGCGGCCACTCCCATCTTCAAGCTCTCTATCTATGCCATTATACTACAGCATGTTTCCTTTTTCTACTGGTTTTTCTCACCGCCGCCGCAGCGGCCCCGAAGAAGAGGAGCCACATGACCCAGGCGGCCGTTGTGGAGATGGTAAGGGCGGTGGAAAAGTCGATGCCGGCGATCCCCTCCACCTGTTCAGCCAAATAGGCGGCCACTGGTTCCTTCAGGGGGAAGAGTCGTACCAGCAGGGCGGTGAAGAGGGCGGCGAGTCCGCCGTGGAGGAATTTTCCGGCGATATAAGTTCTGACGGAAAGCCCGCTGCCGCCGAGGAAGGAGAGAACCTGGCAGTGGACGGAGAGCCCGGCCCAGCCCAGCATGAAGGCCGCCATGGACATGCGCCCCGCCATGCCACCCGCGCCGGAGAGGGTCCAGACGCCGGAGGAGAGTTCGATGGCCCCGGTGAGGAGCCGCTCGGCCCATTCCTGGGTAAAACCCAGTGGGGAGAGCAGGACGCCCAGCAGCCGGGCGAGCGCCGGGAGGGCCCCGGAGAGAAAGAGCAGACGGATGACCACGGTAAAAAAGACCACAAAGGCACAGATATTCAAGGTGGAGAGGAAGGAGTTCTTCACCGCTCCGGTAAAGGCGGTGGTAAACCGCTCCGCCTCGAACTTGGGGGACACCCTGGCCTCGCGGCCTTTTTTGCCCCGCCTGTAAAATCGGAAAAACAGCCCCACACAGATGGATGCGGCGGCGTGCGCCAGGGAGAGGAGGACGCCCACCCGGCTGCTGGCGAATACGCCCGCCCCCACTACGCCCAGAATAAAGGCCGGGCCGGAGTTGTTGCAGAAGGAAAGGAGGCGCTCAGCCTCGGTCTTGGTGCACATCCCCTTCTGGTAGAGGCTCAGGGCCGTCCGGGCCCCTACGGGGTAGCCGCCCACAAAGCCCAGGACAAAGGCGGAGGCGCAGGCCCCCGGGACGTTGAAGAGCGGACGCATGAGTCCCTCCAGCGCGCGGCCGATGTAACCGGCCAGACCAAGATCCACCACTAAGGCGGAGAGAACGAAAAAGGGAAAGAGGGAGGGGATAATCACATTATAACAAAGCTTGAGCCCCTCACGGGCGGCGGACATAGAGTCCTGGGGGTAGAGCATGAGGGACAGCGTGGCGCACAGCAGGGCCAGCCCCAGAAAAAGATCCCGGACGCCCTGCCGGGAGAGCAGCTTGGACAGCAAAAGGACCACCTCCGTCTGGAAAATCTATGCGGAGGAGGGAATGTCCTATGCAAAAAAGCCGGTGGGTGGTATAATGGGACCCGATCAAAAGGGGGCCTCCTGTGGAGCGCGCCCCTTCGGCGCGGAACAAGGAGGAGGCTCCATGCAGCATGAGATCACGCATGCCATTCCACTGCTGGATGAGCGGGGAAATCTGACCGAACCGGGCTGGGCCAGACGGCTGCTGCCCGTCTATGACCGGGCCCGGGTGAAGGGCGGCCCAACCGGGTGCAGGGAGTGGGACGATTATCTGGTGATGGGCCCCGGCTTTGCCCTGGCCCTCACCATTGCAGATCACTTTTATCTGGGGTTGGATTCTATCTCCCTGCTGGATTTCCGGGAGGGCTGGCAGATGACCAGGTGTCCCAGGCGGCCCTTCCCTATGGGGCGCACCGGGCTTCCGGTGACCTCCGAGCGGGGAAATGCGGCGGTATCCGGGCGGGGATACGGCATCCTTTTCCACAACGACGGCCTGAACCGTACGCTGACTGCCCACATGGACGCCTTCCGGGAAGGGGCGGCCCTGGACGCCCACATCGTGCTTCGGGACGAACCGGAGGAGTCTATGGTGCTCTCCGTGCCCTTTGACAGGCCGGGGCAGTTCTATTTCAGCCAGAAGATCCATGGCATGCGGGCGGATGGAACGGTGCAGCTGGGCACGCGGCGCTACGACTTTCACTTGGGGGACTCCTTCGGCATCCTGGATTGGGGGCGGGGGGTATGGACCTGCCGTGACACCTGGCACCGGGCTTCAGCGGCCGGGCTGCTGGGAGGCACCCCCTTCGGCTTTCACCTGGGGCGCGGCCTGGGGGACGCCTGCACAGCGACGGAAAATATATTGTTCTATCAGGGGAGAGGACACAAGCTCTCCCGGGTAGATTTCAGGATCCCGCAGCGGGGCGGCAGGGACGACTTCAGATCACCGTGGGTCCTCGCCAGTGACGACGGGCGGTTTGAGGCGGTTTTTCGCCCCATGCCGGCCCGCGCAGGCGCCGAGGTGGTCCGGCCGGACCATCACCAGGTGTTCGGCGTCTTTACCGGTGCCGCCGTGCTGGACGGCGGAGAACGGCTGGAATTCCGAGACCTGATGGGGTTGGCAGAAAAGGTGGAGAACAAGTGGTAGAGGAGCTGCGCACGGTGAGCACGCCGCAAGGAATGATCCAGTACCTGCTTGCGGTGAAAAAGGTCAAGAATATGAATCTGCGGGTGCGGCCCGACGGTTCGGTGCATGTGTCGGTCAGCCGGCGGGTCCCTAAGACTGCCGCGGACGACTTCGTGCGCAGCCGCGCCGATTGGATCGCGGCGCGGCTGGCGGAACGCGCTGCGGGGCCCGGCCCCCTGGCGCCGCCGGACCGGGAAGCGGCGCTGCCTGTGCTGCGGGCCTCGCTGGAGCGTATGTGGCCGCTGGTGGAGCCTCTGGGGGTGAAAAAGCCGGAGCTGAAAGCCAGATTCATGACCAGCCGCTGGGGGAGCTGCCACTGGACTCGGGGAATCATCGTGCTGAACACGGCCTTAACGGTCGTACCACAGGAGCTCCTGGATTATGTAACGCTCCATGAGCTGGTCCATTTCCTCCACCCCAATCATGGCGCGGGCTTCTATGCCGCGATGGACCGGCTCCTTCCGGAGTGGCGGGTGCGGCGGAGCGCGCTGCGGAGCTATACGCTGGCGCGGTAGCGGCGGTGGGCGGCCCGCGGTTTTCGGCTTGACAAATGGCCAAAGAGGACTATACTTACATATAGTTCTATTTAGAACAAAAGAGGTGAGCCGATGTACCTTTCCGATCTGTGGGACCTGCGCTCTCTGACCAAGCGGCTGTATGGACAGCGGATTCAGCCGGTGTGTGAAGCGTACGGCCTGACCCGTATGGAGATGGATATTCTGCTGTTTTTGGCCAACAATCCGGCGTTCGACACGGCCAGGGATATTGTGGAGCGCAAACAGTTTACAAAATCCCATGTGTCGGCGTCGGTGGCGGAGCTGGAACGGCGTGGTTATCTGCGGGGCGAGTTCCGGGAGGGGAACCGAAAAACGGTGCACCTGGCCCTCTGTCCGGGGGCGGAACCGGCGGTACGCGCAGGACAGGCGGCCCAGAGGGAGGTTCTTACAGCCATGTTCATGGGATTCACGGAAGAGGAACGGATGCGCATGGGGCAGACCATAAGTCGGATCGTCTCCAATATTCGCACGGCGCTCTGAGCCGGAGGGAAAAAGGATGCTGTACCAATTTTTCATCTGTTTTGTGGCGGGGATCGGGGCCGGATTGGGCACCGGTTTTGCAGGCATGAGCGCAGCAGCGGTGATCAGCCCCATGCTGATCACCTTCCTGGATGTCCCTGCTTACAGCGCCGTGGGCATCGCGCTGGCCAGCGATGTTCTGGCCAGTGCGGTCAGTGCTTATACCTATGGCAGAAATCAGAATCTGGATGTAAAAAACGGCGTCATCATGATGGCCACAGTACTGTGCTTCACCCTGGTGGGAAGCTGGATCTCCAGCCTGGTGCCCGGCACCGCCGTGGGTGGGTTTTCCGTCTTTATGACGCTGCTTCTGGGGATCAAGTTCATCGTGCGTCCCGTTATGACCACCAGGGAGAAGATGGGGACGGTCAGTGGGGGAAAGCGGGCAGTCCAGTCCATTCTGTGCGGGATGCTGGTCGGCTTCATCTGCGGCTTTGTAGGGGCGGGCGGAGGTATGATGATGCTGCTGATCCTCACCAGCGTGCTGGGCTATGAGCTCAAAACGGCTGTGGGGACCAGTGTGTTTATCATGACCTTTACGGCATTGACCGGCGCGGTGAGCCACTTTGCCATCGGCGGTGCGCCCGACCCCGGGGTGCTGCTGTTTTGCGTGCTCTCCACCCTGCTTTGGGCGCGGATCGCCGCCAAATTTGCCAACCGGGCGGCCCCCGCTGTGCTCAACCGGGCCACCGGCGTGGTGCTGACCGTGTTGGGCGCGTCTATCCTGGCGGTCAATTATTTGTAAGAGTTGAGGGATTCCGAGGGCGGCCGGGGACATTCCTGCCTCTCCTGCGAATCAAACGTGCGGTTGCTTTTTCGGCCACAGCAGGTCGGAAAAGCAGCCGCATTTTTGTGCCGGACAGGCAAGGCGGCGCGGTCCCCTTCATACACATAGCAGGACAGGAGGGCTCGCCATGGAGAAAAAAGGACGCAAAGAGGGACTTCTGGAAAAAACAGCGGAGGTCTTCGATCTGCCCGGCGATGTGGTGGCAGGGCTTCCGCGGGTGGAGCTGCTGGGGGACCATCAGCTTCGGATGGAAAACCACAAGGGGATCCTGGCTTACGGCACTGAGGAGATCCATATCAGCGGCGGAAAGCTTATTGTGAAGGTGCGCGGCGCCCATCTGGAGCTCCGGGCGATGAACGCGGTAGAGCTGCTGATCACGGGAGATATCGTCGGGGTGGACCTGGCGTAACGGAACACGGAGGGAAGCGTATGCAGGCCATCATCAATTTTTTGCGGGGCAGCGTTCTTTTTACGGTGACAGGCGCTTTTCCCGAGCGGTTTTTGAACCTCTGCGCCCAGCGCGGAGTAGGATTTTGGGATCTGGAGTGGCTGGACGAGCACAGTTTGCGGCTGCGGGTGGCCCGGGGGGATGCCAAACGGGTGGGCGAGCTGGCGGAAAAGGTCATGTGCGAGGCGTCGGCCCAGCGCAGGGCCGGGGTTCCCTTCTTCCTGGCCGGGTTTCGCAGGCGGTACGCCCTTCTGCTGGGTCTGGCGCTCTCGATTGCAGCGGTGTGCGTCCTCTCCCGGTTTATCCTCACCATCGAGGTATCCGGAAACGAGAAAGTACCCACCGCCGCCATCCTGACGGAACTCTCCCGGCAGGGGGTGCGGGTGGGGGCCTACGGTCCCGGCCTGGATGTGAGGCGGATCAGCCAGGAGGCGCTGATCCGCCTGGAGGACCTGGCTTGGATGTCGGTAAACCTCCACGGTACAAGGGCGGAGGTGTTGGTACGAGAAAAGCTGCCCACGCCGGAGCTCCGGGATGAGACCACCCCTGCCCATGTGATCTCGGCCGCCACCGGCATCATCACACATATGGAGGTGCTGGAGGGACAGCCCTCCTTCCAGGAGGGGGATACCGTGCTGGAAGGCGAGGTGTTGATCAGCGGCGTGGTGGACCTGAAGGAGCCCAAGTATGCCACCGTGGATGCCGGGCAGCGCCTGGTCCATGCCAGAGGCAACATCTACGCCCGGACATGGCGGACCCTGGAGGCCGAGATCCCGCTGGAGGCCCAGGTGAAAGCATACACGGGGGAGAAAGAAACCGGCTGGTCTCTGATCCTCCTGGGCCACAGCGTGAATTTTTTCGGAAAGACTGGCATTCCCATGGATGGGTATGATAAAATAAGCACGACCCGCGTATTCACGCTTCCGGGAGGACGGGTGATGCCCCTGGCCCTGCGGAAGACGGAATACCGCGCCTATGAGACGGTCCCTGCGGCTCTGGATCCGGATGCGGCCCAGGCCATGCTGGAGGAACAGCTTGCGGACCGGCTGGAAAAGTTGGTGGGAGAGGACGGCGAGGTCGTCCAGCTGAGCTTTGCCGCCCGGGAGGCAGAGGGGATCCTGACCGTTACGGCGAAGGCGGAGTGCCGGGAACAGATCGGCCGGGAGGTCACCTTCGAGGGAACGGTGGGCGAGACCACGCCGGCCCAGCCGCTGCCTGCGGGATAGAAGCGTAAAAATAAGGAGCGACAAAATTTGATCGAACAGACCGTCAGTATGGAGCGCGTCGAGGAGGCCGTCAACATTTTCGGCTCCTTTGACGAGAACATCAAGATCATTGAGCATGAACTCTCGATCTCGGTGGTGAACCGGGACGGGAGCCTGAAGATCGCCGGCGAGAACGGGGAGAACGTCATCTATGGCGTTAAAGCCATCGAGGGGCTATTGGAGCTGTCCGGCCGCGGCGAACCCATCAACGAGCAGAATGTCCGCTATGTCCTCCAACTGGTCAAATCCGGCCAAGAGGACAAGATTGGCGAGGTGGCCCGGGATGTACTGTGCGTCACGGCAAAGGGAAAGCCCATCAAGGCCAAGACGCTGGGGCAGAAGCGGTATGTGGACGCCATCAAAAAGAGCACTGTGACCCTGGGGATCGGCCCGGCGGGCACGGGCAAGACCTATCTGGCGGTGGCCGCCGCTGTTGCGGCCTTCCGGGCGGGCCAGGTCAACCGCATCATCCTCACCCGGCCCGCCGTGGAGGCGGGGGAGCGGCTGGGCTTCCTACCCGGCGACCTGCAAAGCAAGGTGGACCCCTACCTGCGGCCTCTCTACGACGCACTTTTCGACATGCTGGGGACCGAGACCTACAATAAATATCTGGAGCGGGGCAATATCGAGGTGGCCCCCCTGGCCTATATGCGGGGCCGCACGCTGGACGACTCCTTCATCATTCTGGACGAGGCCCAGAACACCTCGCGGGAACAGATGAAAATGTTTCTTACCCGCCTGGGCTTCGGGTCCAAGATCGTCATTACCGGTGATGTGACCCAGATCGACCTGCCTGCCGACAAGGTGTCCGGCCTCAGGGAGGCCATGCGGGTGCTCAACGGAGTGGAGGATATCGCCATCTGCCGCCTCAGCGGGGCCGATGTGGTCCGGCATGTGATCGTCCAGAGGATCATCAAGGCATATGAGGAGGATGAGCACCGGCGGAAATCGGCGGAGGGGAAGCGGGATGGACGGTGAGGCCGCCCCACGGGAGAAACGCTATTGGGTCTACATCCTCCGCTGTGCCGACGGCACGCTCTACACCGGAATTACCAACGATGTGCCCCGCCGCTTGGCGGCCCACAACAGCGGGCGGGGCGCAAAATATACCCGGGGCCGCGGCCCGGTGGAGCTGGTCTACCGGGAGGCGTGCGGGGAAAAATCGGCCGCCCTCCGGCGGGAGGCGGCCGTCAAGCGCCTGTCCAGGGAGGAAAAGCTGCGGCTGATGGGGGAAGTGTGCCAGTGAGCGGGGCGGGATGAGGCCGATCATCCCGCCCCGATTCTTGTATGGAGGACTGGTAAAAAGACGGAAAACCGTGTATAATCATAGGCAAGCCCGGAGAAAAGAGGAGTGGAGTGCCATGGACAACGAGATCATCATCGAATCCGAACTGGAGGAGGACACGGCCGCCTGCGAAACGCTGCTGCGGCGGGTCATTCCGGCCGCTCTGGAGGCTGAGGGCGTGGGCGCGCCCTGCGAGGTGGACGTGCTCCTCACCAACGACGAGGGCATTCGCAGGATCAATTTGGAGCAGAGGGATGTGGACAGGGCCACCGACGTGCTGAGCTTTCCCATGTTCGAATATGTACCCGGCCGCCCGCCGGAGGGCGCCGCCGATGCCGACCCGGAGACCGGCCTGATCCCTCTGGGGGATATGGTGATCTCACTGGAGCGGGCCCGCGCCCAGGGAGAGGAGTACGGCCACGGGACTGAGCGGGAGGTGGCCTATCTGGCCGTTCACTCCGTGCTCCATCTGCTGGGCTACGACCACATGGACGACGGCCCCGAGAAGGCCCGGATGCGGGAGCGGGAGGAGACCATCTTGGGCGCTCTGGGCATATCCCGGAGGCAGATGTGATGAGGCCCGGCGCGTCCCATACCCGGCGGGAACTCCAATTCTATCCGGGAAACTTTGCGAAGCTGGATGGGGAGCCGTGAGGGGGCGGCGGGCACCGGCGCAGCTTGGAGCCTTACACTGTAAATAGCGGAAATCACCTCAAACCGCACAAAGAAAGTTGAGGATCATCTGAAATGAATCTTACGAAATCCGGCATGATCTCCATTGTGGGCCGCCCCAATGTGGGAAAGTCCACCCTGACCAACGCCCTGGTGGGCGAAAAGATCGCCATCGTCACCAACAAGCCCCAGACCACGCGCAACCGCATCTGCGCGGTTCTCAACCGGGGCGAGTGCCAGTATGTCTTTATGGATACCCCCGGCCTCCACAAGGCCCGGACCCGTCTGGGAGAATATATGGTGGGCGTGGTGAAGGAGAGCGTGGCAGATGTGGACGCCGTTATGCTGCTGATAGAGCCCATCCCCCATGTGGGCGGCCCGGAGGCGGAGCTCATCGCCCGCATCCGGGCGCTGGGCGTGCCCGCCGTGCTGGTCATCAACAAAATCGACACGGTGAAAAAGGAGGAGCTCCTCTCCGTCATGCAGGTCTATCAGGCCGAGTGCGACTTTCAGGCCATTGTGCCAATCTCAGCCAAAAACGGAGACGGGGTCGAAGAGTTGTTGAATGTGCTCGCCGCGTTCCTGCCCGAGGGGCCGCAGCTCTTCCCCGACGACATGATCACGGACCAGCCCGAGCGGCAGGTGTGCGCCGAGATCATCCGGGAAAAGCTGCTGCTGTGCCTGGAAAAGGAGATCCCGCACGGCACCGCGGTGGAGCTGTCCAAGTTTTCCGAGCGGGAGAACGGGATCATCGACATCGACGCTACCATCTACTGCGAAAAGGCCAGCCATAAGGGTATCATCATCGGAAAAAATGGGGCTATGCTGAAGAAGATATCCACCCTGGCCCGCAAGGACATCGAGGCGTTTATGGGCACCAAGGTGTTTTTGGAGACATGGGTCAAGGTCAAGGAAAACTGGCGCGACAATCTCAATTTTATCCGCGATGTGGGGTATCGGGACGAGTAAGGCGCGGATATGGAAGGGCGCAGACCGTACAGGATACGGAGGGCGGGCCGGCGACCGGCACCAAAATAAGTCCGAAAATTTACCGCTGATAACAGAGCGGGAAACAGGCAACCTAATGGAGAAGGGGGCCTGTCAAAATGAACTGCGAAGCACTTTGGGAGCTCTTCCTCGCCACCGGTCTGCCGGAGGCCTACGCGCTTTACCGCCTGCTCAGGGAGGAGGAAGCGCGCGAGATCAAAACCGCCTGAACCCCCGCTGCAGGCTGATTGCCCGGTGGGGCTTGCGGCCCGACCGATGTTCTACCAAGGGCGCTTACGCGCCCATACATAAAGGGTGACGGGATGCACATTGTGACCCAGGGACTGGTCCTGCGGGAGACCAACTACAAGGAAACCGACAAGATATTGACCGTCCTCACCCGGGAAGGGGGCAAGCGCACGGTGAAGGCCCGGGGCTGTCGGCGGAGAAACAGCCCGCTGGCGGCCTCGGCACAGCTGCTGGTCTGGTCGGATATGACGCTTTTTGAGTACCGGGACTATATTTCCCTCAACGAGGCGGAGGCGCTGGAGCTCTTTTGGGGGGTCCGCAGGGATGTGGAGAAGCTGGCCCTGTGCTCCTACTTTGCCGAGGTGGCCGAGGCAGTGGCCGAGGAGGGACGGCCGGATCAGGCGCTGCTGTCCCTGCTGCTCAACTCCATATATGCCCTGGACAGGCTGAACAAGCCTCCGGCGCTGGTAAAAGCCGCCTTTGAGCTCCGGCTTTTGTGCGTGGCGGGATACGAACCGCTGCTGGACGCCTGCGCGCTCTGCGGCGAGGAGGCGCCGGCGCAGCCGCGGCTGGATCTGGGCGAGGGGGTGCTCTGCTGCGCTGCCTGCGGTGAGGGGGAGGGCGCCTCCCGGCCTCTGGACGCCGTCAGCCTGGCGGCCATGCGCCATGTGGTCTATGGAGATCCGAAGCGCCTTTTTTCCTTTTCGATGAATGGGGAGAGTATGGCGCTGATGGCCCGGGCCTGCGAGGATTTTCTCCTCACGCAGTTGGACCGGGGCTTCCGCACCCTGGACTTTTATAAACAGCTCGATATGGGCTAAAAAGGAAGGTGGCCGTCATGAAACTATATGTTGTGGACGCATTTACGACACGAAAGTTTTCCGGCAACCAGGCGGGAGTGGCGCTGCTGGGCCGGGACGAGGACTACCCGGACGACGGCTTCATGCAGACTCTGGCGGCGGAGCTCAAGCACTCCGAGACCGTCTTTGTCAAGCGCCTGGGGCCGGAGTCTTTCCGCCTGCGCTATTTTACCCCTGAGGGAGAGGTGGATCTGTGCGGGCACGCCACCATTGCGGCGTTTACCGTGCTGCGGGAGGAGGGAAACCTGGCCCCAGGCACCTATGGCGCCTCTACGCTGGCGGGTGAGCTGAGCATTGAGGTCTCCCGCACCGCGGTGTGGATGGATATGGCCCCTCCGGTGGAGGGGAGGACCTTTCGTGAGGAGGAGGCCAGGGAGCTGTATGCCGCCTATGGACTGAGCCTGGATGATATGCCGGCGGATATGGCGCCCAGAGCCGTGAGCACGGGGCTGTGCGACATCCTGCTGCCGGTGAGCACCAGGGAGGCCCTGGAGGCGGCGGTACAGAACGAGGCGGCGGTGACGGAGCTCTCCCGGCGCTACCAGGTGGTGGGCATCCACATGTTCTGGCCGTCCCTGGAGCGGGGGGAGACCGCCCATTGCCGGAATTTTGCCCCCCTCTACGCGATCCCAGAGGAGGCGGCCACAGGCACCTCCAACGGCGCCCTGACCTATTACCTCTACCGCCAGGGGAAGCTCCGCCCTGGAGACGAGAGCCGCTTCCTGCAGGGGGAGCATATGGGCAAACCCTCGGAGATCCTGAGCCGGCTGGAGGAGGGCGACGGAAGCGTCAAGATCCGTGTCGGGGGCCGGGCGGTGCTCACCTTGGGGCTGGAGCTGCTGTAAGGGCCTCCCACAGGCGGAGAAACCGATATGGAAAATCAATGGAAGGCAAAACCTGCAAAGAGGTAACTACATGACCGATCTATTTGAAAAATCCATCCAGACTCTGGAACTGCCCAGGGTGCTGGAGCTGTTGGCCGGGCAGGCCCAGACGGAGGAGGGGAAGGATCGCTGCCGCGCCCTGCGCCCGCTGACCGATGCCGACGATGTGCGCCGCCGCCTGGAGGAGACCTCCGCCGCGCTGGGGATGATCGTCCTGCGGGGGAGCCCCTCACTGTCCGGCGTCCGCCCTGTGGGAGCGTCCCTCCAGCGGGCCGATATGGGAGGGGCGCTGAACACCAGGGAACTGCTGGACATCGCCGCGCTCCTGCGCTGCGCCCGGGCCGCCAGGGAATACGCCTCCGGGGAGGGCAGCGCCAAAACCTGCATCGACCATCTCTTCGCCTCCCTGGCGCCGAACCGTTTTCTGGAGGAAAAGATCAGCGGAGCCATCCTCTCGGAGGAGGAGATCGCCGACGCGGCCAGCCCCGAGTTGGCCGATATCCGCCGTCATATCCGGGCCTGTTCCTCCAAGGTGCGGGACATCCTGCAAAAGCTCATCTCCTCCTCTCAGTCCAAATATCTGCAAGAGTCCATCATCACCATGCGTTCCGGGCGGTATGTGGTGCCGGTGCGGTCGGAGTGCAAGAACGAGATCCCCGGCCTGGTCCATGACGTGTCCGGCTCCGGCGGGACCTTTTTCATTGAGCCCATGGGCGTGGTCAAGACCAACAATGAGCTCCGGGAGCTCCAGGCCAGGGAGGAGAAGGAAATCGAACGCATCCTGCGGGAACTCTCCGCCGAGTGCGCCGCCCACAGGGAGGACATTGCCCAGAATTACGACCTGCTGGTGCTCCTCGACGGCATCTTTGCCCGGGCCCGACTCTCCAGCCGGCTCCACTGCTCCGCGCCCAGGCTGGCGGCCAGAGGGATCGATCTGAAAAAGGCCCGGCATCCACTGCTGCCGCCCGACAAAGCGGTGGCCAACGACCTGCGCCTGGGCGGGGACTTCGACACGCTTGTGATCACCGGGCCCAACACCGGCGGAAAGACCGTGACGCTGAAGACCATGGGTCTACTCATCCTCATGGCCCAGTGTGGCCTGCACATCCCTGTGGGGGACGACAGCAGCATTGTGATCTTTGACCACGTGCTGGCCGACATCGGCGATGAGCAGTCCATTGCACAGAACCTGTCCACCTTCTCCTCTCACATGACCAACATCGTGGGGATCCTGGAGGCGTGCGGGCCGGGTTCCCTCATCCTTTTTGACGAGTTGGGGGCGGGCACCGATCCGGTGGAGGGTGCCGCTCTGGCAGCAGCCGTCATTGAGTCCGCCCGGAAGCGGGGCGCTCTGGTGTGCGCCACCACCCACTATGCCGAGCTCAAGGTCTATGCCATGACCACGCCGGGGGTGGAAAACGCCTCCTGCGAGTTCGACGTGGAGACCCTGGCTCCCACCTACCGCCTCCTCATCGGGATACCCGGCAAGTCCAACGCCTTTGCCATCTCCAAGCGGCTGGGGCTACCGCAGAGCATCATCGATCAGGCCGCAGCCCGGATCGACGCAGAGAATGTCCGCTTTGAGGATGTGCTCACGCAGCTGGACCGCCAGCGGCAGGAGATGGAGCGGGAGAAAGAAGAGGCGCGAAAGCTGCGCCGGGAGATGGAGGACGCTGCAAAAACCGCCAGGGAGTACCGCCAGCGCCTGGAGATGGAGCGGGACAAAGCGGCGCAGAAGGCCCAGGCGGAGGCCAGAGCGATCCTGGACGAGGCCAGGCGGACGGCGGATCAGGTCTTTGCCGAGCTCAACGATATGCGCAGACGCCAGGAGAAGGAGGCCAGCTGGCAGGAGCAGAACGACCGCAGGGCGGAGCTCCGCCGGCGGCTCAACGAGGCGGAGGACGCCTTGGGCGGGCACGAGGAACTGCCCGTCCCGCCTCCCACCCGGCCGGCCAAGGCAGGGGACACGGTGGAGCTGGTAAAGATGGGCACCCGCGCCACGGTTTTGGCGGTCAATAAAGACGGCGGACTCCAGCTTCAGGCCGGCATCCTGAAGATCACGGCGAAGCAGGAGGAGGTCCGCGTGGTGGAGGACGCGGGGGATGGGAAAAAGCAGGCTGCCCACATCGCCCAGAGGGCGGAACACAAGCTACGCGCGCTGGGGGCCTCCCCCGAGGTGGACCTGCGGGGCATGATGACCGACGAAGCCCTGCTGGTGCTGGACCGTTTTCTGGACAGCGCCGTTATGGGGCGGCTGGAGACCGTCACGGTGATCCACGGAAAGGGAACCGGGGCGGTCCGGAAGGCGGTCCGGGACCACCTGAAACGGAGCAGATATGTCAAGTCCTTCCGCCCCGGCCGCTATGGCGAGGGCGAGGACGGCGTGACGGTGGTGGAGCTGAAATAGGGTGCCGACGGGGCCGGGGAGACCGTCCGTACGAAAACGGGGCGGGGAAAAGGCCGGACGGATCGGACGATTTGTCAACTTTCCCAGCATCCCGCGGATTTAGGCCTTGATTTTCTCACGCCTGAGTCCGTGAATTTGTGCAAAATGTCATTGACGGGTGAGACTAAATTTGGTATGCTAGATACGCAAACAATGCTTTGCTTGAGGGGGGAACACAATTGTATATCAAAGAGGCTGTCGTGAACAATCAGGTTGGTCTCCATGCTAGGCCTGCTACATTCTTTATCCAGAAGGCCAACGAGTTCAAGAGCTCCATCTGGGTGGAGAAGGACGAGCGCAGGGTGAATGCCAAGAGCCTGCTGGGTGTCCTCTCTCTGGGCATCGTCAAGGGGACCGCCATCAATCTGATCGCGGACGGGCCCGACGAGAAGGAAGCCGTCGAGGCGCTCATCGAGCTGATCTCCAGCAACTTCTCGGAGTAAGGTTTTCGCCACAGGAAAAGCGCCGCATTGCGGCGCTTTTTTTAATATTTGGGTCGTGACGGTATGAGCAGTTTACGCAATCCATATAACCGGCAGCTGGACCGCATCCGCCGCCGGGAGGACCGCCTGTTCCGGGAGAGCGGAGGGGGCTCCGCCCTCAAGACGGGCCTGAGGGAAAAGATCGAATCCAAGATACCGGAAAAGCTGATGGAGACCATGGACGCCGCCTTTTATACGGCATTTCAGGTCATTTTCAAGCGGGGGACTGGGCTGCTGGGTAAGACCATTCCGGAAAAAAGGCTGCGGGCAGACCGGTACATCAAGGAGTATTATCTGGGAAAGGACCCGGACGCCCGGAGCGTGCGCGCCTTCCACAAGAGCGCGGTCCTGAGTGGCGCGGCTACCACCGCTATGGCCACGGCGGAGGGCTGTGCGCTGGGGCTGGCGGGAATGGGCCTGCCCGATATCCCCATCCTGATGTCCATTCTGCTGCGGGCGGTCTACCAGACCGCCGTCCGCTACGGGTTTGCCTATGATACGCCCCAGGAGCGGTACTATATCCTGCTGCTCCTCAGCGCGGCGCTCACCAGAGGGCCGGAACGCGCCGCCTTTAGCCGCCGGGCGGATGACTTCGGGCGGTCTGTGGACCACGGAGAGGGACCGTGGTTCGACCTGGACACCCAGATGCGAGAAACCTCCAAAGCCCTCTCCAACGCCATGCTGGTGGTAAAATTCATCCAGGGGACCGCCATCGTGGGGGTGGTGGGAGGCGCGTGCAACTTCTCGGCCAGCCGGAAGGTCACAGAAGTGGCCAATCTGAAGTATCAGAAGCGTTTTTTGGAGAAAAAGAGGAGGGGACTGTGATGCGGGAAGGGATGACGCCGGTGCCGGTCCGGCGCAGAGCGCTGCGGCTGTGGTTGGGGGCCCGGTATTTTCGTGCCCGCCGATGGGTCTGGTGGCGGCTGGGCGGCGTGTCCTTTGCCCGCCGGCGTACGGATCCCCCGTGTCCCTATCGGTGCGCGGCCCACGCCACCCCGCTGATGCGCAGGTTCAAGGATGTGGACATGTGGATGCAGGAGAACAAGGTGAAAAACCTGCGTCTGGCCGTGGCGCGGCTGGATGGAATGACGCTCCTTCCCGGTGAGACCCTCTCCTACTGGCGAAGCATCGGGAACCCAAGCCGCCGAAAGGGTTATGTGGAGGGGATGCTGCTGCGCAACGGTCAGGTGGTGCCCGGGGTGGGGGGCGGGCTGTGTCAGTGTTCCAATCTCCTCTACTGGATGACCCTGCATACCCCCCTTACGATCACGGAGCGGCACCGGCACGGGTACGATGTGTTCCCGGACGCGGACCGGACCCAGCCCTTTGGAAGCGGGGCAACCTGTTTTTATAATTATCTGGACCTGATGATTCGAAACGACACGCCCCATGTGTGGCGGCTGTCGCTCCGGGTCATGGACGCCGAGCTGGAGGGAGCGTGGCAGTGCAGCGCGCCCCAGGCGTTTCGGTATGAGGTCTATGAGAAGAAGCACCGTTTTCAGGGAGAGTACTGGGGCGGATACACCCGCCATAATGTGCTCTTCCGCAGAGTGTTCGATATGGAAGGGGTCCCGGTAGGGGAGGAGTTCGTGTGTGAAAACCACGCCATAATGATGTACTCTCCCATGCTTTCGGAGCGGGAGCAGGCGGCGCGGCCGCAAGAATAAGGTGGTGCGTTCTCGTTGACCTTTGAGGAATTGAAAGAAAAGGCCCATGGCCTTCCGCTGAAGCCCGGCGTATACATCATGCAGGACGCCAAAAACGAGGTCATCTACGTCGGCAAGGCCAAGGCGCTGAAAAACCGGGTGTCGCAATACTTTGCGGACCTGGCCTCCCACACGGAGAAGACCCGTGCCATGGTCTCGCAGATCGATCACTTCGACGTGATCATCGCCGACAGCGAATTTGAGGCGCTGGTGCTGGAGTGCTCCCTGATCAAGCGGCATCAGCCCAAATACAACATACTGCTCAAGGACGACAAAGGCTATCCTTATATCCGGCTCACCGTGCAGGAAGCATATCCCCGCTTTTCCCTGGCCAATAAGGTGGCGGAGGACGGTGCGCGGTATTTCGGGCCCTATGGGAGCCGCGGCGCCAGCCAGGCCATCATAGACGCCCTCAGGGCGGCCCTGCGCCTCCCCGTGTGCGGGAAACGGTTCCCGCGGGACATCGGAAAGGAACGACCCTGCCTCTATTACCGCATGGGGCAGTGCGACGGCTACTGCCGGAAAGAGATGGACCAGAGCCGTTACCGGGAGAACATCGATCAGGCGGTCCGGCTGCTGGAGGGGAAATACGATGAGGTACTCTCCGATCTGAGCGCGGAAATGGAGCACGCCGCGGAGGAACTGCGGTTCGAGAAGGCGGCGGAGCTCCGGGACCGGATGCGGGCCATCGAACTGCTGGGCAAGCGGCAGAAGGTGGTGGCGGGCTCCCTCTCGGATACCGATGTGGTGGGGTTCCACCGTGGAGAGGCCAAAAGCTGCTTTGTGGTGCTCCACTATGCGGATGGGGACCTGGCCGCCAAGGATATGGACCTCATTGAGACCCCAGTGGAAGAGGCGCGGGAGGACACCGTCTCGGCCCTGATAAAGCAGTATTATGGCAGCCGGGGGAGCCTCCCCAGGCAGATCCTGCTTCCCTGCGAGATCGAGGACGAGGTGCCGGTGATGCGGATGCTTTCAGAGGCGTGCGGGCACCGGGTGAGTCTGGTGACCCCCCAGAGAGGGGCCAAGATGGATCTCATTCGCCTGGCCAACAAGAACGCCGTGGAAGAGGTGGAGCGGGCCACCAGTCGGGAGGAGCGGGCGTCCAAGCTGATGGAGGCCCTGGGAAGGATGCTGGGCCTTCCCCGGGCGCCCAGGCGCATCGAGGCCTATGATATCTCCAACACGGGGGACACCAATATTGTGGCCTCCATGACGGTCTTTGTGGACGGGCGTCCCCTGAAGCGGGACTACCGGCATTTCAAGCTCCGGGATATGGAGCACGCCGACGACTACGGCTCCATGGAGCAGGTGCTCACCCGGCGCTTCCGGCGGTACCTGGATGGGGACGAAAAATTCGGCGCTCTCCCCGACCTTCTTTTCATCGACGGCGGTGAGAACCACGCCAGGGTGGCCCTGCGGGTCCTGGAGGAGAACCAGCTCTCCATTCCCGTGTTTGGCATGGTGAAGGACGACCGGCACCGGACCCGTGCGCTGGTGGATCCGGCGGGCGGGGAGATCGGTATCCAGCAGATCCCGGCGGTGTTCGCCCTGGTGGGGCGCATCCAGGAGGAGACCCACCGTTTTGCCATTGAATTTCAGCGCCTCCAGCAATCCAAGCAGGTCCGGGGCTCCGTGCTGGACAGGATCCCCGGCGTGGGGGAAAAGCGCCGGACGGAACTCCTCAGGCATTTCAAGAGCGTCAAGGCGATCCGGTCGGCCTCTTTGACGGAGCTGGAAGCCGCGGTGCCGAAACACACAGCCCGCGCCGTATACGATTATTTCCGCCTTCCGGGGGAGACCCCATGAGAAGGATGGATATGCTGCTGCCGGGTCTGCTGCTGGGCCTGCTGCTGGGCGCCTGCGGCGGCGCAGGGGAGCCGGAGGCCGCTCCCACCCCGGAGCAGATTGCCCGGGCCATCTGTGACAGCCAGGGGGAGGCGCTTTCCTTGACGAGCCTGGAGGCCGCGGAGCGGGGCGACTACTTGGCTGAACACTATGATCTGGAGGGTGTCTGGGAGGACGCGGCGGTCTACACCGCTTCCGGGGCGGATGTCCGGGAGATCGCGGTGGTGCTGATGGAGGAGGACGACGACGCCAACGGACTGAAGGCACGGATGGAGGACTACCTCATAGAGAGGCAGGGGGACTTCTTCGGCTATTTCCCCGACCAGGCGAAGCTGCTGGATGAGGGCAGAGCGCTGGTGAAGGGGCGGTACGCGGCGCTGATCGTCTGCGAGGATATGCCGGCGGCGGAGGCGGCTTTCTACGGATGTCTGGAAGGCGGGGGCGCCGCACCAGCGTCCGGCCCTCCGGCGGAGAACGATGGGGATGCCGGGTTCAAGCCGCCCAACGAGACGGATATGACCCTATATGACACCGAGGCCATCCGCCGGGCCTGGGAGAGCGGAGATGCCGCCGGACTTTCGGAACGGGACGCGGACATCCTGGCCCGGTGCCGCGAGGTGCTGGACGAATGTGTTTCCGACGGCATGAGCGATTTTCAGAAGGAGCTGGCCATACATGACTGGCTGGTAGAGTGGGGAGAATACGACCAGACGGTCTATGATGATCCGGACCACGCCGGACGGGAGGGGAACCGGGACCCCTATGGGATGCTGGTGGGCGGTTATGGGATCTGCCTGGGTTACGCCACCACCTTCCAGCTCCTGATGGACCTGGCCGGCGTGGAGTGCATCACCGTGGTGGGGGCCTCCTTCCAGTCCACCTCGGACCACGCCTGGAACATGGTGAGGCTGGACGGGGAGTGGTACTGCGTGGACCCCACCTGGGATGACCCCTCGGGCGGGGCGGCATGGGCCTCTCCGTCCGCCGTGGCCCGGCGGACCCACCGCTATTTCAATGTGACCAGCCGGGCGATGCGGGAGAGCGATCACCAGTGGGACGAGACGTCGGTGCCGGAAGCCACTGCGGAGGCATACCGATGGGACGGTGTGTCCAAACTGCCCGGGACCTGAGGGGGCCCGGGGCAAGTAATGAAAAAGGAGCGTGCGGGAACATGCGCGTGATTACAGGCTCCGCCAAGGGGCGCAAGCTGAAGGAACTCCAGGGCAGGGAGACCCGCCCCACCACCGACCGGGTGAAAGAGGGGCTTTTCAACATCATCCAATTTGACATCGAGGGGCGGCGGGTGCTGGATCTCTTCGCCGGCACCGGTCAATTGGGAATTGAGTGCCTCTCCAGGGGGGCGGATCGATGCACCTTTGTGGACCTCCGGAAAGAGGCTGCGGCCCTGATCCGGGAGAACCTGACTTGGTGCGCGCTCCAGGAACGGGCTCAGGTGATTCAGGGGGACTATCTGGCCTATCTTACCCGCTGCGGGGAGAAATTCGACCTCATCCTGTTGGACCCGCCCTATGGCAGTGGATTATTGGAAAAGGCGCTGGAGTCCATTGCGGCGATTGACATCCTGTCGGAAAATGGTATAATGGTCTGCGAAAGTGCGGTGGAACAGGTACTTCCGGAGTTGAAAAGCCCTTATACAAGGGGAAAAGACTACCGCTACGGCAAGATCAAGCTCACGGTGTATCGCCGTGACGCCGATTGACCATTCCCTCCAAGGGGGCAAGGACCAATGAAGATCGCGATTTATCCCGGCAGTTTTGATCCCATCACCCTGGGACATCTGAACATCATCAAGCGGGCGGCCCTGTGTTTTGACAAACTGATCGTCTGCGTGATGGTGAACTCCCAAAAGAACGGGCTCTTCACCCCGGAGGAGCGGGTGGAGCTGATCCGCAGAGTGGTGTCCCAGCTCCCCAATGTGGAGGTGGATGCCTCCTCCATCCTGCTGGCGGAGTATGCCAAGCAGCGCCGGGCGAGAGTGATCGTCAAGGGCCTGCGCGCGGTCTCCGACTTCGAAGCGGAGGTCCAGATGTCGGTCATCAACCGGAAGCTGAATCCCAATGTGGACACCATGTTCCTGCCTTCGCACGAGAAGTATACCTATCTGAGCTCCACGGTCGTGAAGGAAATGGTGCGCTATGGCGTGGAGCTGAGCGATTTCCTGCCCAGGGAGATCATCCAGGATGTGAAAAAGAAAACGGAAGAAAGCAGGAGGGATGGCTGATGGCGACCGGTGTGGAAGAATTGGTGGATATGCTTTTTGCCATGATTGACGAGGCGAAAAGTGTGCCGCTGAGCAGTGAGAAGTGCATCATCGAGCGGGACAAGGCCCTGGACCTGCTGGACGATATCAAGGCCCAGTTCCCCATGGAGCTGGGGGAGGCCAAGAAGCTCCTGGCCGCCCGGGCGGACTATATCGCCTCCGCGAAGCGGGAGGCGGAGCTCATCCGCAAGCAGGCGGAGGAGAAGGCGCGGCAGATGCTGGCGGAGGACGAACTGCTGGCCCAGGCCAAGCAGAAGTCCAATGAGATGGTCAAGGTGGCGGAGGACCGCAGCCGGGAGCTGCGCCGGGCCGCCAACGAGTACTGTGAGGACGCCCTTCGGCGTACCGAAGAGGCCGTCAGCGAGGCATACGACGAGATCAAGCGCTCCCGCGCGCGGTTCCGCGCGGCTGCCGCAGGCGTACAGCAGCCTGTGGCTGGCACCGGGGCGGTTGCCCCGGGCGGGCGTACTGTATACGACGCGGCGGCAGACGAAAATTAAAAAGTGACATAAAAAGGCGGCGGACCCCTACAGGGTCCGCCGCCTTTTTGCAGAAAAATTCGATGGCCAAAACAGTTTGGGAAGATTGTGCGCAAAATATGGCGGTAAGCTGGGGTAGTAATACCAAATCCAGTATGTTTCCATAAAATATCCAAAAAATTACCTGTAATCATTTGTCACTGATTGTAATAGAACATACGTTTTCATTCCAAAAAGCAGGCGATTTTCCCCTGAAAATCCGGTGTTTTTACAGAAAAAATGAGGAACAAACCCTTGCAATTTGGTTACGAAACCTTTATACTGAAACTACTGGTGGAGCAAAATGGAGTGAAGTAGAGTAAAGTGGGGGCCAAGGGGAGGAGATGAACGGTCTTGGGCAGCGTCACTGGCACATATGAGCACAGCATCGACGCCAAGGGCCGTCTGTTCATCCCCGCCAAGCTTCGGGAGGAGCTTGGCGACACATTCTACCTCGCCATGGGTGTGGATACCTGTCTGGCAATCTATCCACAGGAGAGCTGGGACCGGTTCACGGAAAAGTTCGCGTCGCTCCCCGTCAGCAAATCCAAGGACATGCGGTCTCTGTTCGCCAACGCGGTGAAATGCGTGCCGGACAGCCAGGGCCGTATCGTCATTCCTCAGCGTCTACGGACGTACGCCGACCTGGGGAAGGACGTGGTCATCATCGGCGTGCACAACCGGGCTGAGATCTGGAGCGCCGCGCGCTGGAACTCGGAGGAAGAGGAAATGACGCCGGAGAAGATGGCGGCTCTTATGGACTCTCTGGGAATGTAGGAGGCACGACGATGGAATTCATCCACAAGCCGGTCCTCCTCAGAGAGTGCCTGGAGGGGCTGAACATCCGCCCGGAGGGGACCTATCTGGATGGAACGCTGGGTCGCGCGGGCCATTCCCGGGAGATCGCCCGGCGGCTGACGACCGGGCGGCTCATCTGCATCGACCGGGATGCGGCGGCCCTGGACGCCGCCGAAACCAGACTGGCGGACTGCCTGGAACAGGTGACCCTGATCCACGGGAATTTTGGAGACCTGGGCCAACTGCTGGACAGCCGGGGAATTTCCGGCCTGGACGGAATGCTCTTTGACCTGGGGGTGTCCTCCCCCCAGTTGGACGACCCTGAGCGGGGCTTCTCCTATATGCAGGACGCCCCGTTGGATATGCGTATGGACCGGTCGGAGCCTCTTACCGCCGACACGGTGGTGAACCAGTGGTCCCAGGAGGAACTCAAGCGTGTCCTCTGGCAGTACGGGGAGGAGCGCTATGCCCCCCAGATCGCGGCCGCCATCGTCCGGCGGCGGGCGGAACGCCCCATCACCACCACCTTTGAACTGGTGGATGTGATCAAGAGCGCCATGCCGGGACAAGCCCTGCGGGAAAAACAGCACCCGGCCAAACGCTGCTTCCAGGCCATCCGTATCGCAGTGAACGATGAGCTGGGCGCAGTGGACCGGATGCTTCAGGCGGCGGTGCCACGGCTGGCTCCGGGCGGGCGGCTGTGCGTCATCTCCTTCCACTCGCTGGAGGACCGCATCGTGAAAAACGGTCTGGCGGCCTTTGCCAAGGGCTGTACCTGCCCGCCGGATTTTCCGGTGTGTGTCTGCGGGCGAAAGCCCGAGGTGCGGCTGGTGAACAAAAAACCCATCACCTCCACGGAGGAGGAGCTGGATGAAAATCCCCGCGCCCGGAGCGCTAAGCTGCGGGTGGCGGAAAAGCGATAAAAGACCCATTACAAAAGAGATCGGAGTGATACCCCTTGGCGAGTGCAACGGCCAGAAAACGAACCAGATACGCCGAGACCAGAGGCACGTACGGTAACCTGGCCTATGCGGAGCCGGCGGTCCGCCCGCTGGAACGTGGTGGGTCTGAGGTCCTTCGGCCCCAGCCCAAGGTACGTACCAGGGAACGGGCGGCGGTCCGGCCCAAGGTACGGGTCCGGGAGGCGGGGCAGATCTCCGTATTCGCCGTGGTGGGGTTCCTGGCCGTGGGCGTCTTTGCGGTGCTGCTGATGCTCAGCACCGTGCAGCTCACCCGGGTCAGCGACGAGATGATCTCCCTGAAGAGTCAGCTCTCCAACCTTCAGAGCGAGGAAAAGAAGCTAATGGCCCAGTATGAGTTGGCGTATGACCTGAGTACCATCGAGCAGAAGGTCACATCCGACGGCAGCATGGTCAAGCCGCAGAGCAGCCAGATCTATACCCTGGACCTCTCTGAGGAGGACAGCGTGGTGCACTACAGCCGGGAGAACGGGGGAACGGAGACGGTGGACAGCCTGATCTCCAGCCTGAAGAGCCTTCTGGATGGGGCGCTGTCATATTTCCGCTAAAGCGCCGCATATGTTTGTGGAGGACAGAGGCAGAAGCCAAGACAGAATATAGAGAGAATGAGAGGGCGTAAGAAAATGGATATTTTCTTACGCCTCGCTTTTCACCCGGGATGCATGGGAGGCCGGGACCGCGGAGGAACAGGGAACGGGAGCCGGGCTCCCGTTCAGAGCGCATAGGGACATAGGCCCCGGAAGCGGGCGGCCCGGACCGTTGGCATTCCATATCTTTGCAGCAAGGAGATCGGCATGGCGCAGATGGAGCGAAAAAATAAGATTGGCAGCAACAGCGGGGACCGACGCCAGAACCGCACCATTTTGGGACGCACGCTCTTCCTGATGGGAGTGTTCGGCGTGATGGCCTTTGTGCCCCTGCTGTGGAAGCTGTGGCAGATCCAGATCGTGGATCACGAGTTTTATGAGGAACTGGCCATCGACCAGCAGACCCGTGATATGCTGGTGACCGCCCCCCGTGGGACCATTTATGATTCCCAGGGAAATATTTTAGCGGTCTCCACCACGGTGCAGAACGTGGTCATCTCGCCCAAAGACATCCTCAAGGGCCAGTCCACGGCGGCGGAACGGGGGGCATCCAAGCTGGAAAAGGGCGCCGGCCTCACCGATGCGGAGAAGGAAAAGAAAAATCTGGTCGTCACCGACGCCGAGGTGGCGGCGATGAACGGCACCTACAAGGAATTTATCGCCGAGGGCCTGGCGGATATCCTGGGTATGGAGAAAGCAGACGTCCTCAAGCGGATGGAGAACACCGCCTCCCAATACGAGGTCCTCAAGTGGCGGGTGGACGACGACGTATCCCAGGCTGTTCGGGAGTTCAAGGACACCTACGACCTCTATCCCGGCGTCTACCTGCTGCCGGATACCAAGCGGGTGTATCCGTACAGCTCCCTGGCGGCCCAGGTCATCGGTTGGGTCAATGTCAACGACGGTAACCGGGGCGCCTATGGCATCGAGGCCAAGTTCGAGGAAGAGCTGGCGGGCGAGCCGGGCCGCGTGGTCACAGCCAAGAACGCCGCCGGTACGGAGATGCTCTCCAGCTATGAGAACTATATCGACGCGCAGCCGGGGCTCAATCCCCATCTTACCATCGACGCCACCATCCAGAGCTATTGCGAGCGCACGCTGGAGGAGGGCATCAGCTCCTACGAGGTGCGCAAAGGCGGCTTCTGTATCGCCATGAATCCCAAGACCGGGGCTGTGCTGGCCATGGCCTCCACCCCCAATTATGATCTCAACAGTCCCCGCACGGTCACCGATCCGGTGCTCTCTCAGTACCTGGAACAGGTGCAGAACGATCCCAGCACCAGCGAGGAGGCATACAAAGAGGCCCTGCAGGCGGCCCAGTATCAGCAGTGGATCAACCGGGCGGTCACTGATACTTATGAGCCGGGCTCCACCTTCAAGACCGTTGTGGTGGCCGCCGCCCTGGAGGAGGGCGTGGTAAACGAGAACACGCACTTCTACTGTCCCGGGTATAAGATCGTGGCGGACCGGCGCATCAGTTGCTCCAAGCACGAGGGACATGGGGACCAGAACCTGGCCCAGGCCGTTGCCAATTCCTGCAACCCAGCGTTCATTGAGATCGGCCAGGCGCTGGGGGCGGAGAAATTTTACCAGTACCTTCTGGATTTTGGTATCATCGGCAAAACGGGCATCGACATCCAGGGCGAGGCGGACAATACCAATCTGGTGTGGACCCAGGAGTACTTCACCGGCCCTTACGGCGAGGTGTCCCTGGCCACGGCCTCGTTCGGCCAGACCTTCCGCCTGACCCCCATTCAGCTCATCACCGCCGCCTGCGCAGCGGTGAACGGCGGTCATCTGATGCAGCCCTACGTGGTCCAGTCCTTCACCGATCAGGACGGCAATGTGGTGAAGCAGACACAACCCACCGAGATCCGCCAAGTCATCAGCGAGGAGACCTCGGCCAAGGTCCGGCAGATGCTGGAAGGGGTGGTGGACGGCGGCACCGGCAAAAACGCCTATATGGAGGGCTACCGCATCGGCGGAAAGACGGGTACCTCGGAGAAGCGGGATGAGAACACAGGCGACAATATCGTCTCCTTCCTGGGCGTGGCCCCGGCGGACGATCCTCAGGTCGTGATTCTACTGGCATTTGACAGCCCCACGCCTGTGACGCCGGGCTCCAACTATACCTCCCACGGCTTCTATATCAGCGGCGGCAATATGGGCGCCCTCTCCGCCGGACCGCTGATCGCCGACATCCTGGACTATCTGGGCGTGGAAAAAGTGTACAGCGACGCCTCCTATGCCGACGTGGTGGTGCCCCAGACCGTGGGTCTGAGCCAGGCCGACGCACAGTCCCTGCTCCAGTCCAAAGGGCTGGGTTACCGCGTTGTGGGAGACGGGGCCGTGGTCACCGACCAGATCCCCTCTCAGGGCGTCTCCATTCCGGGCAAGAGCGAGGTGGTCCTCTATCTGGGCGCGGAAAAACCCACGGAGCAGGTAGAAGTCCCCGACCTCACCCGCAAGACCCCCGGGGCGGCGGAACAGGCCCTGGAGAAGCTGGGGCTCTATATGCGCGCCTCCGGCGTCACCACATATTCCGACAGCACCATCTCCACCAGCCAGTCCATTGCGGCGGGAACGATGGTGGAACCCGGCACCGTGGTGGAAGTCCACTTTATGGATACGGCGGTCCAGGATTACGCCGCCAATGGAAATATCGACTCGATCCACTGAGCATGCTCCAACCAACCATCGGGGGTGAATCATGAAGCTGAACCAATTGCTCCGCGGTGTGGCGCTCACCGGCTGCCGCGCGGACCAGGACGTGGAAATCACAGGAGTCAGCTACGACACCCGGACCATGGCCCCGGGCGGCCTGTTTGCGGCGCTGGAGGGCTATAAAACCGACGGACAGCTCTATATCCGGGAGGCGCTGGAAAAAGGGGCGGTGGCGGTGCTCTGCCGCCGCGCGCCGGACTTTGACGGACCCTGGCTGACGGCGGAGGACCCCCGGGCGGCCCTGGCGCTGATCTCTGCGAACTGGTTCGGGCACCCGGCGGAGGCGCTTACCTGTGTGGCTGTGACGGGGACCAATGGCAAGACCACAACGACCTACCTTCTCAAAGCCGCGCTGGAGGGGGCCCTGCACGCCAAGGTGGGGCTCATCGGGACCAATCAGAATATGATCGGGGAGGAGGTGCTTCCGGCCCACCGCACTACCCCGGAATCCTATGAGCTCCAGGAACTGCTGCGCGCCATGGCCGACGCGGGCTGCACCCATGTGGTCATGGAGGCGTCCTCCATCGCCCTGGTCCTCCACCGCACCGGCGGCATCCGGTTTGCGGCGGGTATCTTTACGAACCTGACCCCGGATCATCTGGACTTCCACGGCACCATGGAGGCTTATCGGGCGGCCAAGGGTCTGCTTTTTGACCAGACGGATCTGGCCGTCGTCAACCTGGACGATGATGCGGGGCGATACTATGCGGAAAGCGCCCCATGTCCGGTGTTCACCTATTCCGAGCGGAAGGATGAGGCCGATCTGGTGGCCAAGAACATCCGCCTCTTTCCCAGCCATGTGGAGTTTGAGGCCGTGGCGAGAAACACCATCGGCCGCATCTTTCTTCCCATTCCGGGCGGCTTTTCCATCTACAACGCTCTGGGCGTGGTGGCGTGTGCCCTGAACCTGGGCGCAGGACTTCCGGACATCGCCGCCGCCCTGCGCTCGGCAAGGGGGGTGAAAGGGCGGGTAGAGGTGGTCCCCGTTCCGGCGGCCTATACGGTCATCATCGACTATGCCCATACGCCGGATGCCCTGGAGAACATCCTTACCACGGTGCGGGATCTGACGGACCGGCGGGTCATCTGCCTGTTTGGCTGCGGAGGAGACCGGGACAGGAGCAAGCGTCCTGCGATGGGCTCCATTGCCGCGGCCCTTGCCGATATATGTGTCGTCACCTCGGATAACCCCCGCACCGAGGAGCCGGTTGCCATCATCGCAGATATTCTGAAGGGGATGGAGGGGACGGATACGCCCGTCCGTGTAGAGCCGGACCGCCGCGCCGCCATCCGGCTGGCCCTTTCAGAGGCTGGGACCGGAGATGTGGTGGTGCTGGCAGGCAAGGGACATGAGACCTATCAGGAGATCGACGGCGTCCAGTTCCATCTGGACGAGCGGGAGGAGGTCGCCGGGTTTTTTGCCCGGGGCAGACGCGGATAAGAGCGGCGTTCCGATACTTTTCTCTTTCCCTCTGCGCGGTAATATGGTATAATCCCCGTTTGGGAATTTGCCAAGGAGGTTGAATAGATGAGAATACTGATTGCTGCGCTGGTGTCTTTTGCGGTCTCGGCCATTGCCGGAAAGCTCCTGATCCCCATCCTGCGCCGGATGAAGGCGGGACAGTCCATCAAGGAGGACGGCCCCACCTGGCATATGTCCAAACAGGGCACCCCCACCATGGGCGGGCTCATGTTTATTCTGGGCATCCTGGTCGCCATTGTCCTCATCGGCTGGCCGGATATTGCCAGGGGGGACTTCCGCGCCGTTTTTGTCTTTTGCTTCGCGCTGGTGTTCGGTGTCATCGGCTATCTGGATGACTATGAAAAGGTCAAAAAGCATGAGAACACCGGCCTGACCGCCGGCCCCAAGTTCTTGCTTCAGCTGGCGGCGGCCATTGCCTTTACCGCCCTGCTGCGCCACTTCGGCTATCTGGCACCTCATCTCTATATCCCCTTTGCCAATGTGACGGTGGAGCTGCCGTGGATGCTTTACATGGTCTTTGCGGCCTTCGTCATGGTGGGGACGGTGAATGCCGTGAACATCACCGACGGCGTGGACGGCCTCTCCTCCAGCGTCACCCTGCCGGTAGCGGCCTTTTTCTCCGCCGTGGCCTGGTACTGGAGTATCCCTGACCTAGGGATCTTCGGCGGCGCCCTCTTCGGCGGCCTGTGCGCGTTCCTGCTCTACAACCACTATCCGGCCAAGGTCTTTATGGGCGACACCGGGTCCCTGTTCCTGGGGGGCGCGGTGTGCGGACTGGCCTTTGCATTCGATATGCCCCTCATCCTCATCCTGGTGGGTATCGTCTATATCGCGGAGACCCTCTCGGACATCATCCAGGTGGTCTATTTCAAGGCCACCCATGGAAAGCGTATTTTCCGCATGGCCCCCCTTCACCATCACTTCGAAATGGGGGGGTGGAGCGAGAAAAAGGTGGTGGCGGTGTTCGCACTGGTATCCCTGGCGTTCTGCGCCGTGGCGTTCCTGGGCGTTTTGAACCGCTATCCGGTATGACCCCCACTTCCCTGAAAGGCAGGTAACCTATGGCCCGTAAACTCAAGCGCGATCTCACCGTGGAAGAACAGCTCGCCAGGGGTCCCATGGACCTGCCTTTTCTCATGCTGGTGCTGCTGCTCACAGGCATCGGCCTCATCATGATGTTCTCGGCGTCCTATGCCTACGCCCTCTATACCCGCACCGATCACGATGCCACCTACTACTTCCTGCGCCAGGGCCTTTTCGGCGCGGCGGGGGTGGCGGCCATGTATGTTATGTCCAAGGTTAACTACCAGAGCCTGCGGTGGATGTCCGTCTTCGCGCTGGGGGCCTCCATCGTCCTGCTGATCCTGGTGAAGGTCCCCGGCATCGGCACGACCGCCAACGGTGCCAACCGCTGGATCCGGGCCTTCGGGCCCATCCCCCAGTGGCAGCCCTCGGAGGCCGCCAAGCTGGGCGTCATCCTCTACTTCTCCGCCCGGCTGGCCAAGCGGAACACGGAGAAAAAGAAAAAATTCGATAGGCATCAATTTAAGGGGCGCGTACTGGACCTTCTCGACCGGATCGGCTTCCTGGAACTGGTGCCCTACGGGGTGGTCCTGGTCGTCATCGCGGGCCTTCTGCTGCTGGAGCCCCATATGTCCGCGACCATCCTCATCCTGGCCATCGGTGCCTCCATCCTCTTTGCCGCCGGGATCCGTCTGGGCTGGTTTGCCGCAGGAGGGGCCATTGCGGCGGTGGGGCTCTTTTTCATCATCAATATGACCCCCTATATGAACGACCGCATCGCCATCTGGCAGAACCCCTGGTCGGATATGCGGGGCGACGGCTACCAGACCATCCAGTCCCTCTACGCCATCGGCTCCGGCGGTCTGTTAGGCGTGGGCCTGGGCAACAGCCGCCAGAAGTTCCTCTACATCCCGGAGCCGCAGAACGATTTCGTATTCTCCATCGTCTGCGAAGAGCTGGGCTATATCGGAGCGGCTCTGGTGCTCATCCTGTTTGCACTGCTTATCATCCGGGGCTACTGGCTGGCCATCCATGCCAGGGACCGGTTCGGGGCCCTGCTCATCGTGGGTGTTACCACACAGGTGGCGGTCCAGGTGTTTTTGAACATCGGTGTGGTTACCAATCTCTTTCCCGTCACCGGCATCTCTCTGCCGTTTTTCAGTTACGGGGGCACGGCCCTGCTGATCCAGCTGCTGGAGATGGGCATCGTGCTGAGCGTGTCAAGACAAATCCCGGCCCCCAAGGCCGGTTAGAGAAGGTGTTCCCTTGAAGATACTCTTTACCTGCGGCGGTACCGCGGGGCATATCAATCCGGCCATCGCGCTGGCCCGGCTCTTCCAGTTCCGGCATCAGGGCTGCCAGGTTCTCTTCGCCGGAGCGGACAACGGGATGGAGCGGACGCTGGTGCCCCATGAGGGCTATGAGCTGCGCACCGTCCACGTGAACACCATCCACCGGGCCTGGAAATGGAAGGACATCAAGCACAATGTCATGACCGTGGTTACGCTGCCCCAGGCGAGGCGGCAGGCCAGGGCCATTCTGGATGAATTCCGGCCCGACCTGGTGGTGGGCACCGGCGGCTACGCCTCCTATCCCGTGGTCAAGGAGGCGGCGCGGCGGGGTATCCCCACCGCCGTCCACGAGTCCAACGCAGTTCCCGGCCTCACCACCAAGATGCTCTCCAAGGTGGTGGACCGGGTCATGGTGGGCTTTGAGGACTCCAGGCAGCACTATCCCCATCCGGAACGGGTGGTGGTCACCGGCACGCCGGTGCGGCGGGACTTCTTCAACGATACCCGCAGGGAGGCCCGCCAAAAGCTGGGCCTTGCCGATGGAAAGCCCATGGTGCTCTCCTATTGGGGGTCCCTGGGGGCCGACGTGATGAACCGCTATATGGCGGATTTCATCGCGGAGGAGGTTGGAGAGGGCTGTCCAATTCACCATCTCCACGGCGCGGGCCGGAACTATGCCTGGCTGACCGGTGAGCTGGGGTGCCGGGGCGTGGCGCTGACCAAGGGGGGCGATGTGGAGGTGCGGGAGTATATCTATGATATGCCCCTGGTGATGGCCGCGGCCGACTTGGTGATCTGTCGGGCGGGGGCATCCACCATCTCCGAGCTCACCGCCATCGCCAAGCCCTGTATCCTGGTGCCTTCCCCGAATGTGACCAACAATCACCAGGAAAAGAACGCCAGAGTGCTGGAGCAGCACGGGGCCGCAGTGGTTCTGCTGGAACCGGAAATCGACGGAAAGCGGCTCTATGGAACAGCGAAGGAGCTGCTGGCAGACCGGGACCGACTGACGGCTATGTCCAAAAGTCTCACCGAGCTCTCCGTTACCGACGCCTCGGAGGAGATCTACCAGACGCTGATAGCACTTCTGAAGTAGGCCGGGCACTGTCACATACCCGTCTTTCCGCATAGTATGGCCTGAAACCATGAAATGCGGAGGATGGACCTATATGAGTGCTTATCTGGTGGAAGGCGGCAGACCGCTGCGTGGAACGGCCAGAGTCCACGGGGCCAAGAACAGCGTGCTGCCGATCCTGGCGGCGACGATTCTGTGCAGAGGGGTGAGCGTGGTCCACAACTGCCCCGATCTCTCGGACGTCCGCGCCTCCATTTCGATCCTGGAGCATCTGGGATGCAAGGTGTCGCGGACCGGGGACACCATTACTGTGGACGCCTCGGAGCTGACCCAAAACGATGTGCCCGACGCCCTGATGCGGGAGATGCGGTCCTCCGTCATCTTCCTGGGGGCGATCCTGGCCCGTACCGGCTCCGCGGCGCTGAGCATGCCGGGGGGGTGTGAGCTGGGCCCCAGGCCCATCGACCTGCACTTGGCCGCCATCCGGGCCCTAGGGGCGGAGATCCGGGAGGAGGGAGGCGCCCTCTTGTGCGCCCTACCCGGCGGGCATATGGCGGGCTGTGAGATCAATCTCTCCATCCCCAGCGTGGGGGCCACGGAAAACGCCATGCTGGCGGCCTGTGGGGCGGAGGGGACCACAGTGATCTCCAATGCCGCCCGGGAGCCGGAGATCGTGGATCTGCAGGCATTCCTGCTGGCTCTGGGGGCCGAGGTGCGGGGCGCGGGCTCCTCTGTGGTCACAGTCCGGGGTGGAAACGTGCTCCACGGCGGAGAGCATACCGTTATGCCGGACCGTATCGTCGCGGCCACACTGCTCTCGGCGGTGGCTTCCGCCGGCGGAGAGGCGGAGATCCTGGGCACCGATTATCGGCAGCTATCTACGGTCACCGCCGTGCTGGCGGAGGCGGGCTGCCGGATCCGTAGCGGGGCCGATTACATCACCATCCGCCGGGATGGTCTGCTCAAGGGCGTGCGCCCCATTCGCACGGCGCCCTACCCCGGCTTTCCCACCGACGCGCAGCCCCCGGTCATGGCCGCTCTGACCAGGAGCGAGGGGACCACCGTCATTGTGGAGAATATGTTCGAAAGCCGCTACCGGCATGTGGATGAGCTCTGCCGCATGGGGGCGGATATCCGGGTGGAGGGCCGTGTGGCGGTGATCTGCGGCGTAGACCGTCTCCGCGGCACCGGACTGAAGGCCGCCGATCTGCGGGGCGGGGCCGCCCTGGTGGTGGCGGCCCTGGGAGCCGAGGGGCGGAGCGAGATCACCGGCCTGACCCACATTGACCGGGGGTATTACGGCCTGGACGAGACCCTGCGGGGGCTGGGGGCCGGAATCACAAGAGCATAGAAGCGGACGGGCCGCCGGGAACGGCGGCCCCGCCGCCTGCTTATGGATTTGTAAGCATTTCTTAACGATTTTCTCACTTTTTTGTGCTATACTATCCCAACTGTGAGGAAAAAATGACACGCGGAGGCGGACCCATGGCTGCAAGGCGCTCCAACAAGAGAAAAAGGCGCAACCGGGGACGTTTCGGCATCCTCTACCAGTTTTTGTCGCTGGTCATCATACTGGTTGTGATCGCTGCGGGCTGCGTGGTTTTTTTCCGGGTGGATGAGGTCACCGTGGACGGTGAGAGCAAATATACCGCGGAGGAGATCATAGCCGCCTCCGGTATTGAACAGGGGGACAACCTCTTCCTCATCAGCCCGGTGCAGACCGGGAGAAAGATTGCCTCTGTGCTCCCCTATGTAGATAACGTCAACGTCCGCCGGGCGCTGCCGGACGGGGTGGTCATCACGGTGACAGAGTGTATGCCGGCCGCCGTGATCCAGGGGAATGGGAGCTGGTGGATCATCGACGCCAAGGGAAAGGTCCTGGAGCAGACGACTTCCGGGACCGGGGCCGCTGTGGTCAGCGGTCTTACCGCCCTTCTGCCCGTCGAGGGGACCCGGCTGGCCGTGGAGGATGCCGACAGCGCCAAACTGAACAGCTTGCTCCAGCTCCTGCGGGCGTTCAGCGACCGGGGGATGGCGGAGAAGGTCTCCTCCATCGACCTCACTTCCACCGCAAATATCATCCTGGAGTACGACGGGCGCTTTACAGTGAAGATCCCGATGAATCCGGAGAACTTTGCCCTGAAAGTGCGGGCGTTGGACGAGACGGTGGCACAGCTCCAGACCAATGAGAGCGGTTCCATCGACCTGACTCGGGAGGATAAGGTCTATTTCGACCAGACGGGAGGCGGAAAATGACGGGGAAAGTTGCTTGAAATGTCTCCCAGCCTATTGACCTCACAGGAAAAGAGCGATACAATACATTATATTGATATTCTTGTGACTTTCGTTACTATAATTAGTCATTTACATAGGAGGAACAGGCATGGCTTTTGGACTGGATACAGGGCCTGAGAGCGTCGTCACCATCAAGGTCATCGGCGTGGGCGGCGGCGGCAGCAACGTGGTCAACCGCATGGTGCGCTCCGGCGTGCAGGGTGTGGATTTTATCGCGGTGAATACGGACAAGCAGGCGCTGGCCACGTCCAGCGCTACCTATAAGATCCAGATCGGGGAGAAGCTGACGGGCGGTCAGGGCGCCGGCTCCAATCCGGATGTGGGACGCAAATCCGCGGAGGAGAGCCGGGGGCAGATCGCCAAGGCTCTGGAGGATGCGGATATGGTGTTCATCACCGCCGGCATGGGCGGTGGCACCGGCACGGGCGCGGCCCCCATCGTGGCTGATATCGCGAAGGAGGCAGGGCTCCTTACCGTGGGTGTGGTGACCAAGCCCTTTTCCTTTGAAGGCCGTCGTCGGATGCAGCAGGCCGAGGCCGGCATCGAGGAGTTGAGGGGCAAGGTGGATTCCCTGGTCATCATCCCCAATGAACGGCTCAAATTTGCCACCGACCAGAAAATCACCTTCCAGAACGCCTTTGAGATCGCCGATGATGTGCTGCGCCAGGCGGTACAGTCCATTTCCGACCTCATCAAGAATACCGGATTCATCAACCTGGACTTTGCCGATGTGACTGCGGTGATGAAGGACGCGGGCATGGCCCATATGGGTGTGGGCCGGGCCGCGGGCAAAAACAAGGCCGAGGAGGCCGCCAAAATGGCCATTTCCAGCCCCCTGCTGGAGACCTCCATCAATGGCGCCCACGGTGTGCTGGTCAACGTCACCGGTTCCATGGACATCGGTCTGGAGGAGGTGGAGACCGCGGCCAACCTGGTGCAGCAGGCCGCCCATCCCGACGCGCTCATTATTTTTGGCGCCGCTTTTGACGAGGAGCTGGAGGATGAGATCCGCGTTACCGTCATCTCCACAGGCTTCGAGGAGGGAAAAAACGGCGGTATGCCGCAAAACCCCTTCTCCGCAGGCAAAGAGGCCGCCGTGAGCCAGCAGGCCGCCGAGCGTGGGGGCGCGGAGCGCGTGGCGCCTCCGGACCCGCTGGACGAGGACCCCTTCGTGGACATTTTCAAGATTTTCAACAAGGATAAATAACGGCTCCGGCCATAATGTGATACGGATGTTAGAAAGACGGAAGGCCGCCGGCGGAGTTCCTCCGCTGGCGGCTTTTTGCCCTTGCAATCCCAGGACCCGGGGGATATAATAGTAACGTTCTCAAAATACAGAATCGAGCCTAAAAGGAGTGAGACCGTCGTGAGCAGCGACCCTGGAAGTCGAAGTAAATACATAAAGACGGCGCGTTTCACAGGGGAGAGGTATGCCCTGCGGTAGCGCGCCGGAGAGAAAGGCGTGGTACCAATGCTGAGTATTCATAAGACCATCAATGGTCAGATGACCAAGCTGGACAAGGTGGAGGACGGGTGCTGGGTGAACCTCACTTACCCCACTGAGGATGAGATGTCCACCGTTACGGCCCTTTTGGGGATCGACCCGGGTTTCCTGCGGGCGGCCCTGGACGAAGAGGAGACCTCGCGGATCGACACCGAGGATGGGCAGACCCTCATCATCATCGATCTCCCGTCGGTGGAGAAGGGGGAGGCGGTGGTATACTCCACCCTCCCGCTGGGCATCATCGTGGCGGAAAAATGCATCATTACCGTCTGCCTGAAGGAGACTCCTGTGATCCGGGACTTTCAGGACGGATTGGTGAAAAACGCCGAGACCCAGAAAAAGACCAGCTTCATCCTCTACCTGCTGCTGCAGGTGGCGAAGCGGTTCCTCCAGTACCTCAAGCAGATCGATAAGATCTATAACTATATGGAGCGCCAGCTCTATAAGTCCCAGCGGAACAAGGAGCTCATCCAACTGCTGGATCTGGAGAAGTCTCTGGTCTACTTTAACACCTCCCTGAAGGCCAACGAGGTCACCCTGGAAAAAATTCTGCGCGGACGCATCATTACCCTCTACGAGGAGGACCACGATCTCCTGGAGGATGTGCTCATTGAGGTGCGGCAGGCCATTGAGATGGCGAATATCTACTCCTCCATCATCTCAGGTATGATGGATGCGTTTGCCTCCGTGATTTCCAATAACCTGAACGTCATCATGAAGGTGCTGACCTCTCTCACTATCCTGCTGACCCTGCCCAACATCATTTTCGGCTTCTATGGAATGAACGTGGCCAACCTGCCCCTGGACCATTTCTGGTGGTTCCCGCTGGTCATTGCGGGTGTGGCCATCGTGGTGGTGGGCATCGTGCTGAAGATGAAGGATCTATTCTGACAGAACAAAGAGAGCCCCTGCTTCCTGGCTGGAAGCAGGGGCTCTTTCCATATCGCGGCGCGTATGTCGCCCGGCGGCGCTATTCGTGCCGGGTGGAGCCGGCAAATTCATCCTCCGTGGAGAGAGGCTCGTCGGTCCTGGGGACAGTCAGGGTCTGTTTGTCGTCCAGACCGGGGATGAAGAGGTATTTCCGAATGATGAAGAGCACGGCGATGGAGATGACCATGATCAGATTTTCCATGGGGGTGGTATGCTCGATGACCATCTGCCGGGCAATGGCGAAAAGCAGGACCTCCACAGCCGAACTCATATTGTGGCGGCTGAGCATTTTCAGAAACTCAATGCCGATGACAACGGTGAAGGCGGTAGAGAGAAAGCTGCGCAGGCCCTCCGTGTCGGACGGATGACTGGCCATGACGCCCAACTGGGAGAGAATGGTGCCAAAGGACAATATGATGGCGGCGATGACCAGAAGGCTGACCAGGATCTCCAGAAACTGGGCAATACGGTAAATGGTGTTGGGGATTTTGATTTTCAGGTAATACATGGCGTTCATAGGGGGGGCTCCTCACAGGGTGGGCAGGGCGGCCAACAGGCCGTCTACGTCCGACTTCTCGGTGTTGAAGCAGGTCACGAACCGGATGATGGTATGTCCGGGCCCGTCGGCGGGACACCAGTCCTCGTAGTGACACACGGCATCGATTTGAGGCTTGAGGCTGTCGGGCACGATGGGAAAGACTTGATTGGTGGGGGAGTCCACCCACAGCTTCCACCCCTTGGCCTTCAGGCCGCTCTGGAGGCGGGCAGCCATGGCGTTGGCGTGGCGGGCCATCTCAAAGTAGAGTCCGTCCTTCAGCAGCGCCTCGAACTGGACCCCCAGCAGCCAGCCCTTGGCCAGGACCGCGCCGAGCTGTTTCTTGATGCGGAAGAAGTCGCCCTGGAGGGCGGGGTTGGAAATGACCAGAGCCTCCCCCATGAGGGCCCCGTTTTTGGTGCCGCCGATGTAGAAGGCATCGGTCAGCCGGGCCAGATCGGCCAATGTGAGGTCGTTGGCCCCGGAGGCCAGAGCGCAGCCCAGACGGGCGCCGTCCAGGAAGAGCAGGAGATCGTGTTCCCGGCAGAATTCCGAAAGAGCGGTGAGCTCCGCCTTGGTGTATACCATGCCGCTTTCCGTGGCGTCGGCGATCTCCACCAGCCGGGGCTTGACCAGGTGTTCGTCCCTGTGCCGCTCCAGGATGGGCTCGATCTGCTCAGGCCGGATCTTGCCGTCAGCCCCGGCGCATACCTGGAGGATCTTATGCCCGGTGGCTTCCACCGCTCCGACCTCGTGCCCGTTGATATGGGAGGAGTCGGCCGCCACCACGCCCTCCCAGGGGCGCAGGAAGGCGGCGATGGCGGTAAAGTTGGTCTGGGTGCCGCCGATGAGGAACTGGACCTCGGCCTGGGGACACTGGCAGAGATCCCGGATGAGGGCCTTGGCCCGGTCACAGTAAGCGTCGTCACCATAGCCCACGTTTCCCTCCAGGCTGGTCTCGGCCAGAGCGGAGAGGACCTTTGGGTGGGCGCCGAAGGAGTAGTCGTTGCGGAAGAGATACTTCATTTCATGAGCCTCCATTGTAGCGGTGGCGGCAAGGGCGCCGGGCGGCGTCCCCGCCGCTGCGCCTTAAAATTTAAAGCTGTCCTTCAGACTTACGGAGCGATTGAATACCAGACGTCCGGGGGCGCTGTCCCTGTTGTCCACACAGAAATAGCCCTGCCGCATGAACTGGAAGGACCCGGGAGCCTGGACGTGTTCCAGGCTCCGCTCCACCTTGGCCCCGGTGAGAATTTCCAGGGAGGCGGGATTCAGGCAATCCAGAAAGTTTTTCTCTCCGGCATCGGGGTCTGCGTCGGAAAACAGGTTGTCATAGAGCCGGATCTCGGCGTCCACGGCGGTGGCGGCGTCCACCCAGTGGATGGTGGCCCCCTTTACCTTGCGCCCGTCGGCGGGATCGCCGCCGCGGGAGTCGGGGTCGTACTCACACAGGACCTCCGTCACACGGCCGTCCGCATCCTTGACACAGCCGACACATTTGATGAGGTAGGCCCCCTTCAGCCGGCACTCGGGGCCGCCGGGGAACAGCCGCTTATACTTGGGGACCGGCGTCTCCAGAAAATCCTCCGCCTCGATATAGAGCTCACGGGAGAAGGTGACCTCCCGGGTGCCGTCCTCGGGCCGATTGGGGTTGTTCTCCACCTGAAAGCTCTCGCTTTGTCCCTCCGGATAGTTGGTGATGGTGAGCTTTACCGGGCGGAGCACAGCCATGACCCGTTGTGCGGTCTCGTTGAGGTCCTCCCGGAGACAGTGCTCCAGGAAGGCGAATTCCACGGTGGAGGACGCCTTGCTCACGCCGTTGCGTTCGGAGAAGTTGCGGATAGCGCGGGGGGTATAGCCGCGGCGGCGCAGGCCGCAGAGGGTGGGCATACGGGGATCGTCCCAGCCGGAGACCTTGCCCTCCTCCACCAACTGCCGCAGCTTCCGCTTGGACATGACCGTGTAGTTGATGCCCAGCCGGGCAAACTCGATCTGCCGGGGATGAGAGGGCACCGGGCAGTTGGCGATGACCCAGTCGTAGAGAGGGCGGTGATCCTCAAACTCCAGGGAACAGAGGGAGTGGGTGATGCCCTCCAGCGCGTCCTCCAGGGGGTGGGCGAAGTCATACATGGGGTAGATGCACCATTTGTCGCCCTGGCGGTGGTGGTGCATATGGTTGATGCGGTAGAGCACCGGGTCCCGCATGTTGAAGTTGCCGCTGCCCAGGTCGATTTTGGCCCGCAGGGTATATTTGCCGTTGGGGAACTCCCCGGCCTTCATCCGGGCGAAGAGGTCCAGGCTCTCCTCCACAGGCCGGTCCCGCCAGGGAGAGCGGGCAGGGGTGTTCACATCGCCCCGATATTCCCGGAACTCCTCAGGAGTCAGGGCGCAGACGTAGGCCAGCCCCTTCTTGATGAGCTCCACGGCATACTCGTACATCTGCTCAAAGTAGTCGGAGGCATAGAAGAAGCGATCCCCCCAGTCATAGCCCAACCAGTGGATGTCCTCCTGGATGGCCTCCACGTACTCCACATCTTCCTTGGTGGGATTGGTGTCGTCCATGCGGAGGTTGCACAGGCCACCGTATTTTTCCGCGGTGCCGAAGTCGATAAAGATGGCCTTGGCATGCCCGATGTGGAGGTAGCCGTTGGGTTCGGGCGGGAAGCGGGTGTGGACGGCCATACCTTGGAACTGCCCGCCCTGCGCGATATCCTCGTCGATAAAATCATGGATGAAGTTCTGCGCCATTACAGGGGGTTCGGCGGCGCCGGGGGTCTTGTGTTCCTCGGTCATGTTTCGTCACTCCTTTATTTTCATACAAGTCATTATTTTACCCTGTAAAGCAAGAAATTGCAACGCTTTCCTGCAAATATTCCGATAGATTGTGTGCTACTGTGAGGCCGAAATGTAACAGACGGTAATGCAACAACTAATGTACAACCCATAACATTTAGTATATAATTTTCAATGGATAAGCTGCCGGAGCTACAGCGGGCGCATAGGACGGCAGAGCGCCTTGCCGCCATACCGCCCAGACGATAGAACGAAGGGGGAGAAGCGAGCATGCAGGGGAGCAAATCCTGCCCGCACAAGGAGGGACCCAACCGGGTCAGCACACGGGGATTGATGAAAGCGGCGGGCTTTACGTCGGAGGAGATCGCCCAGCCCTTTGTGGGGATCGCCTGTTCCTGGACGGACGCCTTTCCAGGGCACAACCGCCTGAATCAGTTGGCCGAGGACGTGGCCCGGGGCGTCATCGCCCGGGGCGGTACGCCGATGATTTTCCACACCATTGCGATCTGCGACGGATATTGTGGTTCAACGGAGGGCGCGAAGTATTCGCTGCCGAGCAGGGAGGTCATCTGCGACTCCATCGAGTGTGAAGCGGCTGCGCATGGGTTTGACGCGATGGTCTTCGTGGCGGCCTGCGATAAGATTGTGCCCGGCATGCTGATGGCGGCGGCGCGGCTGAATCTGCCGTCCGTCATGGTGACCGGCGGGCCGATGCTGCCTGGACGCGTGCCGGGGGAAGAGGCACTGCAAAATCTCTCCACCATAGCGCAGCACGCGGGACGATTCAGCCGGGGGGAGATCAGCGCCGAACGCCTGATGGAATATGAGGACCACTGTATGCCTGGGTCCGGCTGCTGCGCGGGCATGTACACGGCAAACTCCATGGGGTGCATGGCGGAGGTCCTGGGTCTGGCGCTGCCCGGAAACGGGACGATCCCCGCCGTTTACGCGGAGAGAAACCGCCTGGCCAAAGAGGCCGGAAGGCAGGTGATGGCGCTCTGGGGGCGGCAGATTCTGCCCTCAGACATCCTAACGGAGGCAAGCTTTCAGAATGCGATCACTATGGATCTGTTGATCGGATGCTCGACGAACACTCTGCTGCATCTTCCTGCCATTGCCCATGAGGTCGGGATCCGTATCACGCCGGATGATTTTGAGGAAAAGGGGAGCAAGGTGCCGGTCGTCTGTTCTCTGGCCCCGGGCGGCGCCGACCATATCGTCGATCTCTATGAAGCCGGCGGGGTGCAGGCCCTGATGAAAGAGGGGATAGAGGGCGGACTGCTTGACGGCGGCGTGATGACGGTCACCGGGAAAACGGCTGGAGAGAATACAGCTTCTGCGGTCGTCTGGAACGAAAAGGTCATCCGCCCGCTGGACCGCCCCCGCCTGCCCAACGGGGGGCTGTGTATCCTCAGGGGTAATTTGGCGCCGGAGGGAGCGGTCATCAAAGCTGCGGCCCTCAAGGCCGAGGACAGGAGATTTATGGGTCGGGCCCGGGTATTTGACAGCGAGGCGGCGGGCAGGACGGCTGTCCTGAACGGAGAGATCCACGAGGGGGAGGTCATCGTTATCCGCTACGAAGGGCCCAAGGGGGCGCCCGGCATGCCGGAGATGGCGCGGCTGATCACGCTGATCCAGAGCTCGGGGCTGGGGGAGCGGGTACCGCTGCTCACCGACGGGAGATTTTCCGGAATCACAAGAGGCGGCTGCATCGGGCACATCTGCCCGGAGGCCGCCGCCGGCGGCCCCATCGCGCTGGTAGAGGATGGGGACATCATCGACTATGATATCGATCAGCGCCGGCTCTCCCTACTGGTGGAGGAGGACGTCCTGGAGGAGCGGAGAAAGCGGTGGAGCTGTCCGCCCCCCAAGGTGACGCGCGGCTATCTGGCGCGATATGCCAGGCAGGTTACCTCGGCGGCGGAGGGCGCCGTACTCAGGTGATCGGGCTGCCTTTAAAAAATCTAATCCCGACGGCCTGCCGGAGGGTGGAAAGGTGTGATGATCGCAATGAAAGCGACGGTATATGGACTTAGGGAAGATGAAAGGCCACTGTTTGCAAAAGAGGCGGAGCGGTTTCCGGAGATTGAGCTGGTGCTTACCAAGGAATATGTGACGGAGGACAGCGCCGCCTTGGCGGAGGGGGCGGATGCGATCCTGATCACCGCGCCCTGCACGATCACTCCGGCGCTGGCCCGGCGGCTCCACGGGGCCGGCGTCAGATACATCCTCACCCGCAGCACCGGATTCGGACATATCGACCGGCAGGCCATCCAGAATTATGGGATCCGTGCGGCAAACGTGCCGGCCTACAGTTTGAACGCAGTCCCGGAATTCTGCCTCCTACTGACGTTGAACCTCCTTCGAAATTTTAAAAGAGAGTCGAAGATGCTGGAGAAAAAGGACTTCAGCCTCAGCGGCATCCAGGGAAAGGAGCTTGGGGCCATGACGGTGGGCCTGTTTGGAACGGGCCGCCTGGGCACAAGGGAGGCCCAACTGTTCAAAGCCATGGGCTGCCGGGTCCTGGCGTATAATCCCCACCCCAGGGAGGCGGCGAAGCCCTATGTGGAATACGTTACGAAAGAAACGGTGCTCCGGGAGGCCGAGCTGATCGTGCTGCAATGCGCGCTGAACGAGGAGAACCGGCACATGATCAACACAGAGACCATCGCGCAGATGAGGGACGGGGTCTATCTGGTGAATACCGCCAGAGGAGGTCTCATGAATTTTGCAGATGTGCTGGACGGACTCAAGAGCGGCAAGATCGCCGGGCTTGCGACGGATGTCTACGACCACGAGGAGACCTTTGTGAGGAAAAACTGCGCCGGGATGGACCTGGGCGATCCTGTGATGGAGGAGCTCATGGGAATGGAAAATGTGATCCTGACGCCCCATATCGCCTTTTTCACAGAGACTGCCATTCGGGACATCATCCATACCTCTCTGGAAAACCTCCGGGAATTTGCAAGGACCGGCGGCTGCTCCAACGAGGTGTACCAGGCCAAACAGAGTTGACCGGCAGAGGGTTTGGTCGTAAAATAAAGATGCGGAGATAAAAACACAGGCAGGTTGGTAGTCCGGCCGCGGCCCGCCGGGGACCGGTCCCGTCCCCCGGCGGCTGTCAGTAGCCCTCCCTCCCATGGGTCGTCCATTTTCCGCAGATATACTGGTAATGGGAGGACAACTGCATATGGAACAGGGATACGCAAGGATAACCGTCTGCTTTGAGGCGCCTTTCTGGATCGGAGTGCTCGAGCGGGAATGGGGCGGTACGCTGGAGGTCTGCAAGATTGTCTTCGGCGCGGAGCCCAGAGATTACGAGGTCTATGCATTTCTCATGAGCCACTGGCGGGAGCTGAGATTCAGTCCGCCGGTGACGGGGGTGAGGCGAGCCGAGGCGGCGAATCCCAAGCGGGCCCGGCGGAAGGCGGGGCAGCAGCTCCGTGGTGGAGTCGGGACCAGGGCCCAGCAGGCGATCGCGCTCCAGCGGGAGCAGAACAAACGGAAGCGGCGGGAGGACCGCCGCAGACGGGATGAGGCGGAGGAGGCGCGCAGGTTTCAGCTCCGCCGACAGAAGAAAAAAGAGAAGCACAGGGGCCGGTAGATCCGGCCCCTGCGCTTCAGAAGGGAAGGGAAACATGGAGCAGAGGGAATTTCTTGATTTCATGCACGTGTTGGAGCGTCTCAAATGCAATACCCGCCACTCCTGGACCTCCACGGGCCGCCATGAGACGGTAGCGGCCCACAGTTGGCGGCTGGGCGTGATGGCCCTGCTCCTGCGGGGAGAGTTTCCGGGAGCGGATATGGAACGGGTGCTCCGGATGTGCCTGATCCACGACTTCGGAGAGGCGGTGACAGGGGATATTCCCTCGTTCCAAAAGACGACCTCCGACGAAAAGCGGGAGGAGCGGGCGGTAGCGGACATGCTCGCACCGCTGCCCCAGCCGGTGCGGGGGGAATTGGAAGCGCTTTTTGCCGAGATGGACGCCATGGCCACGCCGGAGGCCAGGATCTACAAGGCGCTGGACAAGTTGGAGGCCGTGCTCCAGCACAATGAGGCGCCGCTGGAGACCTGGACGGAATTGGAGTACGGGCTTAACCTGATCTATGGAGAGGAAAATGCCGCCGAGTTTCCCTGGCTTCGGGCGCTGCGGGAGGAACTGCGGCGGGATACGGAAGAAAAGACGGCGGTGCGGGCCGCCTATTGAACGGGGCTCGCCGCCGGGGTTCGGGGCGCCTGTGGGGAGAGCCGATTGGAAAGAGAGCAGCGTCAGGCCGCGGCATCTGCCGCGGCCTGACGCTATTTCCCCATGTAGGAGAAGTGCATATAGTCTCTGCTCCCTGCCCAGGCGGTACCGCCCCAGCTATAGCCGTATTGGGCAAAAATACGCACCACGCTGCCGTCGGCGGGAATGGAAAAGGGATCCTCGCCGGGCAGCCAGTGAGAACCGGCGCCGACCTGCCCACTGTCATAGATCTGGTAATTCTCTTCCCAGTTGATATCCACAGCGGTACCGCAGTTGTGCTCCCCCTTGGCGGCGTCTGTCCAGCGGTAACCACCGATATTTTTGATGGGAAACTGCTCCGGGTCCTCATAGATGGCGGTGAAGATGGCCGTCATATCGTCTGCAAGAGCTTCATGGATGGTAAAGGTACAGGCGGAGGATGCCCTTTCTCCGGTAGATGGGTCCAGGTGCCATACGGGGACCGTCACCTCTTTCATCCGGGCGTCTGCCTCGGACTTGGTGGTGAAGCGCCGTTGGTCGGCGCTGCCGAAGAGACGCAGGTACTTGGCCTGATTTTCTCCCTGGACCCGCCAGTCCGGGTCTTCCGACGGGGACTGTTCGCCGGGAAGGGAGGCCGGCAGGTCGGCGGCCGGCGCCTCGTGCTCCGGGATTGGGGCGGAGGGCGCCCCGCCGCGCAGATCGCTCAGCCGCAGCAGAAGCACCGCGCCGTCGGCACGGAGCAGGGGGGCTTCTCCCTGAAAGCTGCCGTCCGGCATCCCGCTGATCAGCCCACAGGCAGAGACTGCGGAGACGGCTTCCCGGTAGCAGACCGGGAGCGTCTCCCAATCGACAAAGGCGGAACCCGTGCCGGGGGAAGCGGGCTCCTGCGGCAGCAGACGGGAGAGCAGCACCGCCGCATCCCGGCGCAGGAGCGGCATGTCCAGTTTGTCGGAGGCCACGGGGAGAAAGTCATCGGCCTGGAGCACGCCAGCCTCACAGGCGGCCAGATAATAAGGCATGGCCCAATGGCTGTCCGCCCCGCTGTGGGCGTCGCAGACAGTCGGATAGAAGGCACGGCCCAGCATGGCCAGGTATTGTCCCCAGGTGAGCGTCCCGGAGGGCTGCACAGTGCCATCCGGCATCCCACCGAGGATCCCCAGCTCACAGGCGCGTATCAGCGCGTCATAGGCCCAGTGGGACTCATCCAAGTCGGGATAATCTGCGGCCAGGGCGGAGATGGAGAGCGGGAGAGAGAGCAGCAGCGTTAGAAGGAGAGCGGCGGTCTTTTTCATGGAGGCGGCACCTTCTTATTCCATTGGTGTTGTGTGCGCGGAGGAGAGAAGCGCGGACCGTGCGGCGAGCACGGCCCGCTGCGCCCATAGAGAGAAGGGCTGAAATTATCTTATCATATAAAATTCGACACAGACAAGCACAAAAAATGCGCCGCAGGAAAAACTGCGGCGCACTGGGGGGAAAATCTGTCAGTCCCAGATACTGAACTGGTACAGGTGGTCATAATCCATCCCCATCGCGATGAAGACGGTGCCTCTGCTTTGGTTATAAACACAGGACCACTGGGTGGAGCTGCGCTTTTCCGGCTGTGGCTGCTGGCTGACGGCCTCCAGCAGGTCCATGGCCTCCTCTTCGGTCAGAATGCCCTCCGCCGCCTCCATGGCGGCCGTCAGGGTCTCAAAGCGGTCCTGCCCGGTGCCGAAATCCCAATCGCCGGGAGTCAGAAGGAAGTTGGTGGCCCGGGGGCTCTCCACCACGTTCATCGTGTCTCCGATGTATTCCACCACTACCGCGCGCCCGGAGGCATCGGCGATCTGAAAGTGGTAGCAGGAGTTGGCGGAGGCGTGCATATCGTATTCGCCCAGCAGCGTCAGCGCTTCCTCCACAGTGGCAGCCTGATCAAGGATCATACGGATGGCTGTGGTGGTGGTGATGTCCACTTTTTCCGTCTGTTGGTTCGTAGGCTCGGTGTCGATAAGGAGAACGCCCACGGCCACGCCCTTTTCATTGACGCCGTCCAGGGGCACATAGGGGGCGGCCAGACAGAAAAAGCTGTCCAGAAGGCCGGTGGGCAGCTTGTCCTCACCAAAACCGATATAGGCCAGATTGACCATGGAGATGGAGCGGTAGCCGTTGGACGGCGCGGTTTTGACAAAAAGCGCAGGGGAGTAATACATATCAAAATTCCTTCCGAAGACGGCATCTCCTTCCGGGGTGTGGGCGGCAAAGGTAGAGCAGCCCAGATCGGGCAGATCGAACTCCATGGGCAGTCCCTTCAAGAGCTTTCCAGCGATGAAGCGGATGAGCTCCGGGTCGCTGGAGGCCCCTGTCTCCAGAAAGTCGTCAAAGCCGTAATCCCCGATGTACTCCATGATAAAAAGCGAGGTGTCCCCCACCCGCTCCAGCGTACCCAGGGTCCTCAGTTCCCGCTGGAACAGCAGCAGGACGGCCAGTATCAGCGCGGCCAGCACGGCGGCGAGGGCGAACAGGAGCTTGGGGAGGAGCCTGCGCGGCTTGTGTGGGGCTTGGGGCAGAGTTTCCTTCATATGTGCACTCTCCTTTGAATATCAAATAATTTGAAAATCAAACGAGATACATCATAGAGCGGCAGGACCGGTTTGTCAAGAAATATTTTTAAGAGTGACTTGACAAATAAAAATATTTGAATATACTAATATTAGAACGATCGAATGAAGGTGAGGCCAATGGAAGAGAGCAAGGAGCTCTATGAGGAAAAGACCGAGTTGCTCAAGGCCCTTTCCCACCCACTGCGGCTGCAGATCGTCCGGGGCCTGCTGGTGGGGGGATGCCACAATGTCCGTTGTATGGAGGCGGGCACCGGGCAGTCACAGTCCACCATCTCCCAGCACCTGATGCGCCTGAAGGCGGCGGGGGTGGTACGGTGTGAACGGCAGGGCAACGAGATGTACTATGAGGTGTCGGACCCGGACGCCGCCGCTGTGGTGGCCGCGCTGTTCGGAGACAAGGAGTGTGATTATAATTGTCCCATGACATTGCGGTCATCGGAGGCGGTCCGGCAGGCCTGAGCGCCGCGATCAATGCCAGGGTCCGGAACAAGACGGTGCTGGTGGTCGGCAACGATTACCGGGAAAGTCCTCTGTACCGGGCGGAGCGGGTAGACAACTATCTGGGGATGCCCGGACTTACCGGAGCCCAGCTCCTGGACGCTTATCAGAGGCACGCCGAGGATATGGGCGTGGAATTCAGACATGGACGAGTGCTGAATATCATGCCCATGGAGCACACATGCTATCTAAGCATCGGCACCGATATGGAGGAGGCCGGGGCGGTCATTCTGGCCACTGGCGTCTCGCGGGGGAAGAAGTTCCCTGGCGAGGCGGAGTTTCTGGGCCGGGGCGTGAGCTACTGCGCGACCTGTGATGGGATGCTCTACCGAGACAAGCAGGTCGTGGTGGTTGGGCTGGCCCCCGATGCGGCTGAGGAGGCCAACTTTCTCCAGGGGTTAGGCTGCCGGGTGACCTACGTCTCAGGCAAGGCGCCGGAGGGGCTGGACCCCGCCATTGCCTATGTGAGAGCGACCAAACTGGAGATCGTGGGCGAAGCGTCCGTCACCGCCCTGAGAGCGGGGGACGAGGAAATCCCATGTCAATGCGTGTTCCTCCTCCGCCACGCCATCCCGCCCACGGATCTGCTGCCGGCGCTGGAGCTGGAAAACGGCTATATCCGGGTGGACCGGGAGATGAGGACCAACCTGCCGGGCGTATTTGCCGCCGGAGACTGCACCGGGCTGCCCCTCCAGCTCTCAAAAGCCGCCGGCGAGGGCCTGATCGCCGGACAGAAGGCCGCCGAGTATCTCGACGGGCTGTAAGAGGAAAATCATGCATATTTTATCTATTTCATTATAAAAAGGAGAAATGAATCATGTCTGTTCTGCATCTGAATGAATCCGAGTTCAACGAAAAAATCCCCACTGCCCCCATCGCCATGGTGGACTTCTGGGCCACTTGGTGCGGTCCCTGCAAGATGCTGGCTCCGGTTGTGGAGGACTTGGGCAAGAAGTACGAGGGCAAGGCGCTCATCGGTAAGGTGGACGTGGATGAGAACCAGGCGCTGGCCGGCAAGTACGGCGTTATGAGCATTCCCACCGTCATCTTCTTCAAGGACGGCAAGGAGATTGGGCGGAAGGTGGGCGTACAGCCCGCCAGCGTCTACACCCAGACGCTGGACGCCAACCTGTAAGGCAGAGAGAAAGACCTCCTCCGCGCACTTGCACAAAAGTGCGCGGAGGAGGTCTTTTATATCCTCAAAAAAGAAATGGTCTGTTCCGGCACCGGGAGCTGATAGTGCAGCAGCTCCACATCCACAGACCCTGTATCCGGCGGGACGGCGCTCTCCAGAAGGGACGCCCGCAAGGGGAGGCCGTGGCTGCCGGTGGGATGCTCCGGCTTCAGGACAAACCCTACGGAAGAGGCGGCGGAGACCGGGGCCTGGCGCAAAAAGGCCCGGGAATAGAACTGCAGAGAGGCGTGCTCCGTCTCATACTCCACCACGGGCAGGCGCATCCCCGGGGGACAGAGCTGCTGCACATGTGCGTGAATGTCCCGCTTTGCCCTCTCCGCCTCCTCCGGCGGAAGGCCCTCATAACGCCTGGGATCGGAGAGCAGCGTCTCCACGTCGCCGTACAGGTCTTGGAGGTAGACGTTGTGGATGTAGAAGCGGACGGCCTGGGGGCCGCTGCCGCAGGTGAGGGGGCGGGGACGGCCTTTTCCCACCTGCAGGGTCAGCCGCTTCCCGGCGGGGTACTGCACCCATTCCACCCCTAGGGTCAGAGAGACCTGGCAATCCGGTCCGACCGGGGGTATGGTGTCAAACTCCCCCTGAAATTCCAGGCAGGTCAGCCAGACGCCCGGGAGGTCCGCCCCTTGCAGCGGCGCGGAGATCGGACAGCCGGCCCGGAGAAATTCGTGGACGGTCAGCATGTCCTCCGGTGCCCCTTGGAAGAGATCGCCGGACAGCCGCCCGCTGGAGGCGGAGGCAATGGAGAGGACGCGGTTATCCAGGGCCATCCGTGAGATATGCGGAAGCGGGGGGCGGTAAGAATCTCCTGCCCGGCGGGTGAGCTTCCGGCGGTTGCTGGCGGGAGTGCGGGGAGGACGGGGGAGAGCGTCCCGCTCCTGCCGCCAGGCCTCGCCGTCGTATTGAAGCAGATACAGCCGCAGCGTTTTCTCTTGAAGCAAAAACCCCAGCAGCTCGATCAGAGCACCGCCCGGGAGGACGGCACTGCGGCCCAGGACCGCGATTACGTCATATTTGGGCAGGGCAGCCTGCCAGCAGGAAAAATCCATCGGCGCCCTCCTCAGTGTGTCCGCGCGCCCAGCATGGCCTGGACCTCGGCCCGAGTGCAGTGGTAGTCCCCGTCTCCACTGCGGCGATAGGAGCCATGGAAGGGGTCCTGCCCCAGATAGACGGGGAGCTGGTCCCGTTCCCCGGGCGGGACCTGGATCACCAGCACGGCGCCGTCGTCGGTGCCCGCCACCCAGACGTCCTCCGGACGTAAAATATTGACGCTGACCACCTGAGGATCGCTGACCATGCGCCAGAACTCCTTCGCCATTTCGTGGGGCTCCAGCAGGCCCTGGACCCGAAGGCTGTGGTCGGGACGCTCCTCCACGCCCAGAAGGATGAGCCCACCGTAGCTGTTGGCAAAAGCGGAATGGGTCTCCCAAATGCTGTGGGGCAGTCCCCCGGTGGCCAGCTTGGCCTCCAGGCGGTTATTTTCCCGGTATTGCTCGATATGGTTGAGGTCCAGCAAGGGGAACACCTCCCGATGATCGATATTTCAGGGGGCGGCGATCCGCTCCGCCACACGGATCCCATCCGCGGCGGCACTCATGATCCCGCCGGCCCAGCCGCCGCCCTCTCCGCAGGGATAGAGGCCGCGGACCGGCGACTGGAGGTCCGCGCCGCGCAGCAGGCGGACCGGAGAAGAGGAGCGGGTCTCCACTCCGGTCAGCAGGGCCTCCGGAGCGTCAAAGCCGTGCAGGCGCTTCCCCATGAGGGGCAATGCGCTCCGCAGCGTATCCGTGACAAATCCGGGCAGACAGAGGCGGAGATCGGCGGGTACCACGCCGGGACGATAGGTGGCTTCCACCGTGGAGGAGAGGGAGGGAGTGGAGCCTGAGAGCAGGCTGCCGACGGTCTGGGCGGGCGCGAAATAGCTGCCGCCGCCCAAGTCAAAGGCACGACTCTCCCACAGCTCCTGGAACTGCATACCGGCCAAGGGATGCGAGGAGGCGAAGTCGGCGGGGGAGACGCCCACCAGCAGTCCGCCGTTGCAGTTTCGCCCCCCTCTGGACCTCCGGCTCATGCCATTGGTCACAAGGTGCCCCGGCTCTGATGCGGCGGCGACCACTTCGCCGCCGGGACAGACGCAGAAGGTGAAGGCGGAGCGTCCGTCGGGAAGGTGACAGGCGAGCTTATAGTCCGACGGGGGAAGCCTTTTCCAGGCCGACCCATATTGGGCGGCGCTGATATCGGATTGCAGGTGCTCGATGCGCACGCCCACTGCAAAAGACTTGGGTTCCATGGGGACGCCCGCGTCAAAAAGCATGCGGAAGGTATCCCGGGCCGAGTGGCCCGGAGCCAGCGCCAGAGCATCCGTCTCCAGCGTATAGGGGCCGGTTGGCGCATCCACCGTTACAGCCGTGAGCACGCCGCCCCGAATGGAGAGGCCGGAGAGACGGTGTTCGAACCGGATGTCGCAGCCCAGGCGCAACAGCTCCAGACGGATGTTCCGCACCACCTCCACGAGCACGTCGGTGCCGATGTGGGGCTTGTGGGAATAGCGGATATCCTCCGGCGCGCCGTGTACCACCAGGGCTTCCACCACGGCGGAAAGACGGGGGTCATGGGTCCCGGTGGTCAGCTTTCCGTCGGAGAAGGCCCCGGCCCCGCCCTCGCCGAACTGGACGTTGGAGGCGGGGTCCAGCGCACCCCCCGCCCAAAAGGCGGATACGTCGCGGCTCCTCTGCTCCACGGGACGGCCCCGCTCCAAAACAATGGGGGGCAGGCCAGCACGCGCCAGAAAAAGGGCGGTAAAGAGCCCGGCAGGGCCCATGCCCACCACCACGGGCCGGAGCGATGCGCTGCGGGTGGGGGCGGGAAAGCGGTAGGGATGGGGCGCATGGAGCGTGACGGCCCGGTTTTGTGCCCGCCGGACCAGGTAGGCCTCGTCCTCGGCGGACAGGTCCACTGTGCAGACATAGTGGACGTCGGACTTTTTCCGGGCGTCGATGGATTGGCGGACAAGCGTGAGGGCCTGAACAGCGTCGGGGGAAATGCGGAGCATACGTGCGGCTTTGGCCCGGAGCTCGGGAAGGTCCGCGTCGAGGGAGAGAGGGAGGTCGCTGATTCGTATCATGTCATCACCTTACAGATAGTGTACCACAGGGAGGACAGGGTGACAAGAAAAAGGCGCGTGCCTTTTGTCCGGAGCCTGGAAGGCGCAAAGCAGCCCAGACTTCATCATATTGTATTTGCATAAGCGCAAAAATAAGCGGTACTCGGCCCCAAAGCCGAGTACCGCTTATTTTCTGGTTGGTCGACCTCGCCTGACAAAGGCTGTATTTAAGTGAGTTTGCGCTCCGCTGCTTTACAAACATCCGGCAAGTGCGGCGTATTTTGGGGACGGAGGATCGGAACAGATCCCGCCCTGTGGCGAGGTGTTTCCCGCAGCCGGGGAGAGAAGGACGGCGGCCTGAGCCTGTCGGGCGCCGGCCTTAGTAAGCGATGCCCTGCCAGAGCATGGCGTCGGCCACCTTGAGGAAACCGGCGATGTTGGCGCCGGCCACCAGGTTGCCGGGCATACCATATTCTTCGGCAGCCTGAGCGGCGCTGTGGTAAATGTTCGTCATGATACCGTGGAGCTTTTCGTCCACCTCTTCAAAGGTCCAGGAGAGCCGCAGGGAGTTCTGGCTCATCTCCAGGCCGGAGGTGGCTACACCGCCCGCATTGGCCGCCTTGGCGGGTCCGAACAGCACGCCGTTGAGCTGGAAGATTTCCACCGCCTCGGGAGTGGAGGGCATATTGGCGCCCTCCGCCACGGCGTAACAGCCGTTTTTCACCAAGGCCTGGGCGGCCACGCCGTCCAGCTCGTTCTGTGTGGCGCAGGGAAGGGCAATGTCGCAGGGGACGTTCCAGATACCCGAGCATCCCTCCACATATTTGGCGGCGGGAACATAGTCCAGATAGGTCTTGATGCGGGCGCGCTTGACTTCCTTGATCTCCTGGATGATCTTGAAGTCGATGCCGTTTTCATCCACGATATAGCCGTTGGAGTCGCTCATGGCGATGACCTTGCCGCCCAGCTGCGTGGCCTTCTGGTTGGCGTAGATGGCCACATTGCCGCTGCCGGAGATCACGACCCGCTGGCCGTCGAAGGATTTGCCGTTGGCCGAGAGCATCTCCTTGGTAAAATAGCATAGGCCATAGCCGGTGGCCTCGGTCCGGGCCAGAGAGCCGCCGTAAGTCAGACCCTTTCCGGTGAGCACGCCGGTAAACTCGTTGCGCAGGCGCTTATACTGGCCGAACAGGAAGCCGATCTCACGGGCGCCCACGCCGATATCGCCGGCGGGGACATCGGTGAACTGGCCGATGTGGCGCTGGAGCTCGGTCATAAAGGACTGACAGAAACGCATGACCTCGGCGTCGCTCTTGCCCTTGGGGTCGAAGTCGGAGCCGCCCTTGCCGCCGCCCATGGGAAGACCGGTCAGACTGTTCTTGAAAATCTGTTCAAAGCCAAGAAATTTAATAATGGACAGGTTGACGCTGGGGTGGAAGCGCAGGCCGCCCTTATAGGGGCCGATGGCGGAATTGAACTGGACGCGGAAGCCGCGGTTTACCTGGACGGCGCCCTGGTCGTCCACCCAGGGCACTCGGAACTGGACCACACGCTCCGGCTCCACGATGCGCTGAAGGACGCCCGCCTTCTCCAGCTCGGGACGCTTCTCCACGACAGGCTGGAGGGACTCCAGCACTTCGCCCACAGCCTGGAGGAATTCCGGCTGATGGGGATCTTTCTTCTCCACGGTGGCATAGACGTTTTGCAGGTAAGCACTTTTAAATTCCATGTTGCCAACCCCCTTTGTATGGCGTGCTCTCCTAAAAAATGGAGACTACCAAAATGTGTTGGGAGTATTATACGACGGCAGGCCCCGGAATGCAAGAGAAAAATGAAAACTTGCAGTTTGAATCCATAAATTCTTCCCTGCGCAGGAGGAGGTGCAGGAGGGAGGGACAAGAAATGCTTTTGCTGTACGTGGGTGAAGAACAAAAGAGCCGCCCGCCGCGGGATGCGGCAGGCGGCTCGGCGAATGTCGTGGAAGGGGCCGGTGTGCACGGGGCGGGGTTACTTGCCCAGCTTGGAGACGATCTCGGCGGTGTCGGTGGCGATGACCAGTTCCTCGTTGGTGGGGATGAGCAGGGTGTGCACAGTGGCGTCGGCAGCGGAGATATCGGTCTCCTCGCCGCGAACCTTGTTCTTTTCAGGATCGATCTTGATGCCCATAAAGCCTAGGCTGGACACGATCTGCTCGCGCAGCTCGGCGGAGTTTTCGCCCACGCCGGCGGTGAACACCACGGCGTCCACACCGCCCATGGCGGCGGAGGCGGAGGCGATACGCTTGGTGACCTTATAGCAGAACATGTCGATGGCCAGCTTGGCGCGCTCATTGCCCTCTTCGGCGGCCTTCTCCAGATCGCGGAAGTCGGAGGACACACCGGAAACGCCCAGCACACCGGACTTCTTGTTGAGGATATTCATGACCTCGTCGATGGTCAGGCTGTGGGTGTGCATCAAGAATTCGATGATGGAGGGGTCCACGGCGCCGGAACGGGTTCCCATGGGCACACCGTCCAGGGGGGTGAAGCCCATGGACGTCTCGATGGACTTGCCGCCGTCGATGGCGCAGATGGAGGAGCCGTTGCCCAGATGACAGGTGACGATCTTCAGCTCTTCAATGGGACGGCCCAGCATATCGGCGGCACGGCGGGAGACGTACAGGTGAGAGGTGCCGTGGAAGCCGTAGCGGCGGACGTGATCCTTTTCGTAATACTCATAGGGAATGGCATACATGAACGCGCGGGGGGGCATCGTCTGGTGGAAGGCGGTGTCGAACACACCCACCATGGGGACGCCGGGCATGACCTTCTGGCAGGCCTGGATGCCGGTGATGTTGGCGGGGTTGTGGAGGGGGGCCAGGGGGATGCACTCCTCCAGAGCGGCCATTACGGCGTCGTCGATGAGCACGGAGCAGGCGAACTTCTCGCCGCCATGGACCACGCGGTGTCCGACGGCGTCGATCTCGGACATGCTCTTGATCACGCCGTGCTCGGGGCTGGTGAGAGCGTCGAGGACGGCCTGAATGGCCTCCGCGTGGGTGGGCATGGGGATGTTGAACTCGTACTTGCCGTCGGTGGCGGGCACCTTGTGGGTCAGGCGGCCGTCGATGCCGATGCGCTCACAGAGACCCTTGGCCAGGACCTCTTTGGTCTCAGGGACCATGAGCTGATATTTGAGGGAAGAACTGCCAGCGTTGATGACGAGGACTTTCATAATCGTATCCCGCTCCTTAAAAAAGTTTGGTTCCGCCTTGATAGAAGGCGTGTGTTCCGCTAAAATAGCAATTATAATTGTAGACCATTCCGAAGAAAAGAACAACCCATTATTTCGAAAAAAGTCAAACTTTTTCCGCCTGGAGGTTCCTGCCATGAACATTGTGGGCATCATCGCCGAATATAATCCCTTCCATCTCGGACATGCCCGGCAGATTGCCGAGACCCGCAGGGCACTGGGGGACTGTGCCGTGGTCTGCGCCATGAGCGGCCACTGGGTCCAGCGGGGGGAGTGCGCCCTTACCGACAAGTGGACCCGGGCGGGGATGGCCCTGCGGGGTGGGGCGGATCTGGTGCTGGAGCTGCCCACGCCCTGGGCCACCTCCTCGGCGGAGTCCTTTGCGCGGGGGGGCGTGGGGATACTGGCCGCGGCAGGGGTGGTGGACACCCTGTCCTTCGGGAGCGAGGGAGGCGATACGGCGCCCCTGTACCGCGCGGCCGCCTGTCTTGACTCGGAGGAATACCGGACCGCTCTGCGCCGCTTCCTGGACAAGGGGCTGCCCTTTGCCGCGTGCAGGCAGGCGGCGGTGGAGGAGCTGCTGGGCAGGGAGGCCGCCCTCTGCCTGAGCCGCCCCAATGATAACTTGGCCGTGGAGTATCTCCGCGCCCTGCCGGAGCGGATGGGGGCCCTGGCGGTGAGGCGGGTGGGGGCGGAGCACGACGGGGCCCCGGTGGGAGGCTATGCCTCGGCGTCCGCCATCCGGGGATGGCTGCGCTGCGGAAAGATTCAGCGGGCGGAGGCATATCTGCCCGAACCTTGGCAGGGTGACGTGGCCTCCATGGAGTGGTGTGAACGCGCGGTGCTCTCCCGGCTGCGGACCATGTGCCCGGAGGAGGCGGAGCGCCTTCCCGACAGTGGGGAGGGCGTGGCTGCCCGGCTGATTTCGGCCGGAAGGGCGGCCCGAAGCCTGGAGGAACTCTATGCGCTGGCAAAGACCAAGCGATACGCCCACGCACGCATCCGGAGGCTGGCGCTGTGGGCCTATCTGGGCCTCGCTGCGGAGGATCGGCCGGAGCGGGCGCCCTATCTGCGGGTGCTGGGCTTTAACGAGCGGGGACGCGCGGTGCTGCGGGAGATGGAGGGGCGGGCCCAGGCCCCCATTCTCACCAAGCCCGCCCACGCCAGGGATTTAGAGCCTGCGGCCCGGCGGCTCTTCGAGCTGGAGGCCCGGTGTACGGACCTTTACGGCCTGTGCTTTGCAGAGCCATGGCCCTGCGGCAGGGAGTGGACCACAAACCCTGTGCGCTGCGAAGCGCAATAAATGCGGCGGGGGAGCCGGGCGCTCACCCGCCGCATTTGCGTGCGGTCATGCCCCGGAAAAGTCCAGGGGGATCTCCACACCACAGAAGGAGAGGGATTCCATCTCCCCGAGTGCGATGAGATCGGTAAATGTGACATCGAAACTGGCGATGTAGAGCTCCCCCCTTTATAGAAGTAGCCGTAAGTTCAGAAGTCGGTATCGCATTCCATCAGGTCGATGGCGGTACCGTCCCGCAGGGTGAGGACGAAGCCCCCCTTTTTGAGGGCGCTGCTGGTTCCATCCAGGGCGTCCTGGGAGGCGGGGACGCTTTCCCCCGGCAGGGGACGGCACGGCGCGTCTGCGGGCCGCGCGCTGCCGCGCGGGCCAGGATTTTTTCCTCCAGGGCGGGGTCGAAGGGCACATGCTCTATGGCATCGTGATAGTGTTCAAGATTCATAACTTACCGCCTTCAGTTCTCGCTTGAGCAGGGCCCGGCCCCGGGAGAGGCGGGTCCCCACTGTGGCGGCAGGCAGGACCAGAATGCGGGCGATCTCCCGGATGGAATAGCCCTCATAGTAATGCAGGTGAAGGGGAAGACGGTACTTTTCCTCTGTTGGCCGTGACCTTCAGCAGCCATGCCTTCAGGTGGTCCCCGTCCCGTACGCCGAAGGGCCTTTCCAGAGGGGATGAGGAAGACCTCCTGGGCCACATCCTCGGCCTCCGCACGGTTTTTCAGGCAGGCGTAAGCGGCGCGGACCACGCTGGGAAGAGAGGGACTGAATTTTTCACCCACATATAAATTTTGTCCGGCAGACGTCGTCTGCCGGACAAAACAGGGTGGAGGTCAATCCCAATTCACGCCCAGATCAGGGCGAACCTCCAGGTCGATGATATCCTTGGCATCGTAGAACTGGAGGTAGCGGTCCCGCTGCTTCCGCAGGGTGGTGCCGTCGGGGTGGAGACGGTCACAGATGACGGCGGAGATATCCGTCTTGATCTTGGAATAGGATTCGATCCCCACAGAGGCAAAGACCCGGAATCCCATGCTCTGGAGGTACTGGAACATGGGGCCGGTCTGCTTGACGTCGTCATTGCCGTCGGGGCGGGCGCCGTGGGGATAGAAGAGGATGGTGGTGGGGCCCACCAGACTGCCCACCTCTTCGGCCCAGCGCTCGGTGTCGTTCTTCACCACCTCCAAAGACTTGGTGGAGAGATTGATATGGCCCCAGGTGTGGGAGCCAAAGGTCCAGCCCGTCTCCTTGAGCCGCTGGATCACCGGCTTTACCGCGTCGATCTCGCTCTGGCGGTAAGCCTCAAAGGCGGGGCGGTCGGGGGAGCCGGCGGCGATGTCACGGTCGTTCTGGGTCCGGTAACCCAAAATGCCCTGGTAGCCGGTGAGAGAGAAAATCGCCTTGGCGCCGTTGAGGGAGAAGTCGGGGTGCTCCAGCACAAAGTTGTCCAGGATGGGGGTGGCATCCAGGTCCTGGGTAAGGAAGGTCTCCTGTGTGTAGGGGTCGGTGCACTGGGCCCAGATCTGTCCGTCATCCCCCACCACCAGCTTTGAGGTGAACCCCTCGGCCAGCATGTAGTCGTAGTAGTTCACATCATCGAAAGAGATGACGAGCGGCTTTTTCCCCTCGGGGAGCATGAGGGTGTTGCGGACCATGTGGGGGACGCCGGTACCGTCGCTGGTCTCGGTCCACACATCCTCCATCCGTACCAGAATGTAACCCCTCTCATAGAGGTTGTTGAGAATCTTATTGTATTCGTCCACCGTTACCATCCAGTCGTCCAGCCCGTCCTTCTGGGCCTGGGAGGCGGAGCTGTCGGTGAAGGCGTACTTGGGGTAGGCGATGACAGGGTGAAAGAAGAGATGCTCCACCACCTGATCGGGTCCCCACGCCTGTGTGAGCTGATCCGCAGACCAGTAGGTTTTCACCGCATCGTAGGGGTCGGCGGCAGGGGTGGGCGTGGGTTCCGGCGCGGCGGTCTCCACGGGTGCAGGAGTGGTGTCGGCGGTCCCGGAGGGCTGCGCTCTGCCGCTGCCGCAGGCGGCCAGGGATAGAGTCAGACCCAGGGATAAAAGCAGGGCGCAGGCGCGTTTGAGCTGGTTCATTGGTAAAGTTCCTCCCATTATTCTATCTTGCTCCCTATGATAAGACAAGGCGGAGAAGAAAACACTACAAAGCGGTTACGAATCGGTTAAGATTTCCTGTCGGCGGGCCGCGGTACCCGGCGGACCAGCAGGATGGAGGCGGCCCCTGTGACGGCGCCCGTGGCCACGCTGGCGAGCAGGAGCGGGGCCAGGTACACGGCGATGGCGGGGGAGCCCAGCACGGCGATGGCGGCCAGGATCTGTCCGGCGTTATGGGCGGCCGCGCCAGCGATGCAGACGCCGAAGAGCGAGAAGCCCCGGAAGTGAAGCAGTGCCCACATTGTGAGCAACGCAAACACGCCACCCGTGAGAGAGAAGGCCAGGGCGGTCAGATTGCCTCCCACCAGCGCGCTCAAGAGGCAGCGGGAGACCAGGATGGCGAGGGCCTCTCTAGAGGAGAGGATACACAGAGCGTAGACCGTGACCAGATTGGCCAGTCCCAGCCGCAGTCCGGGCAGGGGGATCAGGACGGTAAGAGGGACAAGCCCCTCGCACACGGAGATGGCGAGGGCCAGGGCGGTCAGCACTGCGCACCGGGTAAGCCGGCGGACGGAATGATTCATGATACGCGGCCCTCCTAACCCGTTATACCGTCGACCTCAGGCGCATTGCTGCCGGAGACCGAGATGACAAGGCGGTTGGGCAGGCATACGATCTGCCCGCCGGAGCGGGAGACCCAGCCGGTATGGACGCAGTCCTGGTTGGGGCAGCCGCTGTGGGCGATCCGGATGCGCCCGGGCTCCGCCTCCACAGTGATGGGATAGGGCGCGCCGGGCACCTCCAGAGTGACGGGGCCGGTGAGCGCAGTGAGCTCGATCTCTGCCACCAATTCATGATCTAAGACGATCCGGGCGGTCAAAAAGTTGCCGCTCCGGGGGCGGAAAAGAAACAAAAGAGATCCGGCGGCGGCCAGAACGGCCAGGACCACCAGCGCGTCCCAAAACGTGGGACGGGTACGCTCAGCGGCGGATGATCTCATAGGTGTACCCCGCCTCCTCACCTCGAAAATCCAGGCCGTCCTCCAACCCCTCGGTGATCCAGACGGAGCCGTCCTCCCGCACCAGGACCAGGTCAAAACCGGCGCCCTCCAGGCCGTGCTCCCTCCAGAGCCGGACAGACTGCTCCGCTCCCATGACGTAGCAGGCGGTGGACAGACCGTCCGCAAGCATTCCGTCAGAGGAAACCGCCGTTACAGAGAGCAGACCGCTTTCGGCCGGATAGCCGGTGGCGGGATCAAGAATATGGTGATAGGTGGTCCCATCCACCTCGAACTTCCGCTCATAGCTGCCGGAGGTGGAGCAGGTCTTATCGGAAAGGGAGAGGATACAAAAGTAGGTTTCGGTGTTGCGGGGGTCCTTGACGCCGATGCGCCAGGGCGTGCCGTCGGGCCGCGTGCCCAGCGCCGTGAGGTTGCCGCCCAGATCCAATATGGCGGAGGTCACGCCGGAATCCGTCAGGAGGGGGACAAGGAGGTCGGCGGCGCGGCCCTTGGCCACCGCGCCCAGATCCACGGCCATGCCGGGGCCGTCCAGCCAGGCCAGCGGGGCCTCCGCGGAGCCGGACACGTGCAGCCTGCCGCTGTCCACCAGGGGCAGAAGAGCATCCAGCTCCGTCCGGGAGGGCACCCGGAAGTCCGACTCCTGGAAAACGGAGGTGGTGCCGAAGCCCCAGGCGTCCATGATGGGGGCAATGGTGATGTCCAGGGCGCCGCCGGTCAGTGCGCCCAGCTCCCGGGCGCGGGAAAGGAGAGCGCCGGTTTCGGGGGCGACCTCTGTCTCCGGCGCCGGATCGCCTGCGGCGGCATTGAGACGGGAGACGTCGCTGGATGCCTTGGTGCGGGACCACAGGCCATCCAGACGGTTGATTGCCTGCTGGGCGGACAGCGCAGCGTCAGAGGCGCGTGAGCCGTAAAGTGTCAATGTCATCGTGGTGTTCATGGCAAAAAGCTGCTGGGTGACCGGCGTATCTGCGCCGGAACAGCCGGCAAGCAGAAACAGCGACAAAAAAAGGGGGAGCAGACGTTTCATACTATCCTCACAGCCGATTAAAAAAGATAAGATAATTGTATCATATTGGCCGGTTGATGACAACCTAAGCAGGGATATCCGTTTTTTCTAGTTGCAAACCCCGGCGATTTCTGATAGAATACCATCTGTTAGACTGGTCGTCCTGTGGACGCCGGGTCTCTGCGAGCATCGTACAAGGAGATGGATCCATGGATAAAGAGAAACGCGTGTCAGAAAAGCGCGCGGCACAAAGCCGGAAAGAGGATGCAGCCCTCAACCGGGTGCTGATCTGGTTCGGCGCCGCCGTGGTGGCAGAGCTTATTCTGCTTCTTCTGAACCGTTATTATATCAACGCCACCACCCGGCCGGGCGAGATTGAGTTCCAGGGCGCCCTGTTGGCGGCCTTTCCGACCATTCTGGGGGTCACGGCGGGGGGCTTTGTGCTCTGTCTGGTGTGGCTGCTGTTCTGGCGCAGGGGTGGGAAAAACATTGTGCTTCCCGGATGTCTCACCGTGGCGTTTGGTATCCTGATGGTCATCGCGGCGGTCACTTATCGGTTCTATGCCTCCGGTGTGCAGCTCCTGTGCGGACTGGTTCCGGCCATTGCGGTGCTGGCACTGGTCTATTACCTCTATCAGCATGAGTTCTTTGCCGTGACGGTCCTCTCGGCTCTGGGTATCCTGGGGCTCTGGCTGTTCCGCAAGGCCAACGGCGGCCATGCCGCCGTAGTCTACGGCTATATGGCTGTGACGGCTGTGGTGCTGGTAGCGGCGGTGCTGGTCTGCCGCTCCATGCAGAAAAACGGCGGCGTCCTCCGCCTGGGCGGCCGCAGCATCCAGGTATTCGGCCGAAACGCGGGGTACGGGATGGTCTACCTCACCTGTGGGATCGTAGCCGCTGTTTTGGCGGCGGCGCTGATCCTTGGGACCGCCGCTGCGTACTATCTCATTTTTGTGATGGTGGCTTGGCTCTTCGTGATGGCGGTCTATTACACTGTGAAGTTGATGTAACTTGGTAAAGGGCCGCCTCCGACGATGTCGGAGGCGGCCCTTTTTTATTTCTCCATCTCGATCGGGCTGAAGTACTTTTCCCGGTATTCGGCAAAGAGACGGTCGAACTCCTGATCTCCGCCGGCATGGAGATATTTGAGGTAAGTATGGGTGTCGGGCAGATGTTCACTGACGGGAGCGGTCGTACGGACAATGAGCATGGCCACGTTGGAGCAGTGGTCGGAGATACGCTCCAGATTGATCAGCAGTTCCAGGAACTGTGTGCCCAGCTCGATGGTACAGGCCCCGGCCTTGAGTCGCTCAATATGTCGGTTTTTCAGCACCTCCTGCATGAGGTCCACCACTTCCTCCAGCGGTTCCACATGGAGGGCCAGGGCGTGGTCCCGATTCCGATAGCAGGTCAGAGTGGTGTCCAAAGTCTCCATGACGGCGTCGGTAAGGCTCCGGATCTCATCTCTGGCCACGGGGGAAAAGGCGATGTCCCGCTGGTGCATGGTGGAGGCGATCTCGGAGACATTGACGGCGTAGTCGCCGATGCGCTCGAAATTGGTGAGGGTGTGGAGCAGCTCGGACACCAGGGCGCTCTCCGGGTCTGTGAGGGCCCGGTCCGTCAGCTTGACCAGATAGCTGTCCAGCGTGTTCTCCAGCTTGTCGATGGTGGCCTCATTTTCCTGGAGGCGCTCCAGCTTTTTTTCATCATAGTCGGAGAGCAGCTCCACGGCCAGAAGGAAATCTTCGCGGGCCTTCTCCCCCATGGTAATGACGGCGGTGCGGGCCTGGTCCAGAGCCACGGAGGGGGAGGAGAGAAAGCGCTCGTCCAGCAGGTTGAACTCGGGGGCCACGGTATCCCCGGGGACCAGTTTTTCCACGATTTTCACCAGAATCTTGTGGAAGGGCAGCAGCAGAGCGGTACAGGCGACATTAAAGCACAGGTGCAGATTGGCGATAGAGCCCCGGTTCATCACACTGTCCCAGAAGGTGAAGTGGAACAGGGTGTTGCCCACATAGAGGAGCGCCAGGAAGAACAGGGTGCCGATCACGTTGAAGAGAAGATGGATCATGGCCGTCCGTTTGGCGTTTTTGCTGGCACCGATGGAGGAGAGAATGGCGGTGACGCAGGTACCGATATTCTGCCCCATGATAAGAGGGATGGCGGTGTAAAAGCGAACCACACCGGTGGAGCTCACGGCCTGGAGGATGCCCATAGAGGCCGAGGAGCTCTGGATCAGGGCGGTGACGGCGGCACCCGCCAGAATCCCCAGGAGGGGATTGGAGAAGGCGACGAAGAGCTCCTGGAATTCGGGCAGATCCTTAAGACCGGAGACCGCGCGCTCCATCGTGTTCATGCCGATAAAGAGAAGGCCCAGCCCCAGGATGATCTGCCCCACGATGCGTTTGCGCCCGCCGCGCAGGAACAGATACAGCACAACGCCCGCCGCAGCCAGGAGGGGGCCCAGTACGGAGGGCTTGAGCAGCAAAAGAAGCAGGTTGTCGGAGGAGATATCCCCCAGGCGCAGGAGCTGTGCCGTGACGGTGGTGCCGATATTGGCCCCCATGATGATGCCGACCGTTTGCTCCAGCTTCATGATGCCCGCGTTAACGAAGCCGACGCACATGACGGTGGTGGCGGCGGAGCTCTGGATCAATCCGGTGACCAGCGCGCCCAGCAGGACACCCCGGAACACATTGCTGGTCAGCCGTTCCAATATGCCCTCCAGACGGCCGCTGGACAGCTTCTCCAAGCCGTCGGTCATGGTGGACATGCCGAAGAGGAAGGTAGCGATAGCCCCGATGAGGGTGATCACGTCCGTTATATTCACCTGTCTGCCTCCAAATCTGACTTCTCTGTCAAATTGCGTTAGGGGCGGCCGGAACGATGCTCCGGGCACGAAAATAGAGAGGATCGCCTCACTGCCCCAATATAAATTATATCCGTGTTTTCCGTAAACGTAAATCCCATGTAAAGCACTTTTCTCAAGTTTTACATTTCGGCTAAAACCGTATGGGGGTTTTCGTAGAAATCGGTCAAAAACCTGGAGACGGCGGGAGAAGAGGACGACGACGGGGATGCGGCCCTTGCGCAGAAAAAGCAGGGTTATCCTTGGCCTTTTCCGCAAGATGTGGTATGATAAAGATAAATTGGAGAGATCCGCTGGGAAACGCTCTTGCGACACGAGGGCCGACATGAAATGGAAAGGAGAGCGCCCCATGGCGATGGAACTGGAACGCGCCGCGCTGGAGCTTGTGGAGAGGAAAGTGCGCGGATATGTGGAGCACCCGGGTCTGGGGCCGGGCCGGGCTGCGCTGACGGAAGGCACGGACTGGACCGGAAAAGACTGCCTGGAGGCCCTGTACGGAAGGGCGCGGCTGTATGTGGACGGGATGGAGCTGATCCCATCTTCCTTGGGTGAGGGGCTGTGTCTGGTGACGGGAGCGGCCGCAGTGCGGGGGGAAGACCCCTCCCGCCGGACAGCGGCACTGCGGGTTTCCGCGCTGTGCCTCTGTGTTGAAGATGAGATGCGGCTTCTGCACGTGCATACCTCGGTACAGGCGGAGCCCTCGGCCTCCGGACCGGAGCGGAGTCCCGCAGACGGATGGGGCCCGGGGGCCGACCTGCTGTCTCTGGATCTGCCCGGGGCCATCATCTGCTGCGACAATAGCCCGGAGCTGCGTCTTCTGCAATACAGCGAGGGATTTCTGCGCCTGGCCGGCTATACCCGTGAGGAGGTGCGTGACCGCTTTGACGGCCAATTGGCCGGAATGATTCTGCCCGAGGATCTGGAGCGTACGCGGGGACAGATTGGGGAGCAGCTCAGCCGAGGCGCCGACAGGGAAGTCGAATACCGCATCCGCCGGAAGGACGGGGCGGTGATCTGGGTCCTGGACAGAGGCCGTCTGGTGAGAAAGGGAGACGGGAAGGGTGCCTTCCACTGCATTCTCATGGATGAGACGCAGGACAAGCACGCCAGGCAAAAGCTCCAGGACAGTCTGGAGCGGTATCAGATCATCTCCTCCCAGACCAATGACGTGATCTTTGAATGGGATCTGGAGCATGACACAGTCAGATATTCCGAGAACTGGCGGCAGAAATTCGGATATCCTCCGCTGCTGGACACGCCGGAGGCGGGAACGCAGTGGGATGAACGGATCCATCCCGAGGATCGGGAAAACCTCTATGAGCTGGCACGGCGGGTGAAGAGCGGTGTGCCTTACGCGGAGGCGGAGGCGCGGATCTCAAACGCCGAGGGCCGCCACTCCTGGTACCGGATACGGATCACGCTTCAGCATCTGGAAGGGGGGACGCGCCGGAGGGCCGTGGGCATCGTCATCGACATCGACTCCATAAAGCGCCAGACTCAAAAGCTACGGCGCATGGCAGAGCAGGACACCCTCACCGGCATCTACAACAGGAGGACTGCCCAGGAACTGATCGCCCAGAAGCTGGAGGGTATGGTGCCGGGAGAGATGGGGGCGCTCTTTGTTCTGGACGTGGACGACTTCAAGCTGGTCAACGACCGATACGGTCATCTGGGCGGAGACGCGGTGCTCACTGATATTGCAGGGGCCCTCAAAGGGAGCTTCCGGGGGGAGGATATCGTGGCCCGCATCGGCGGAGATGAGTTCTGCGTCTACCTCTCCGGGGTCCGGAGCCGGGAGATTTTGGCGCAAAAGGCGGAGGAGATGCTGAAATTGTTCCGCCGCCTGATGGAACGGGAGGACAGGCACTGCCTCTCCTGCAGCATCGGCGTTGCCGTGAGCCCGCAGGATGGAGAGGACTATCACAGCCTCTTTCGAAATGCGGACGCCGCCCTCTACTGTGCAAAAGACAAGGGAAAGAACCAGGTTACCTTTTATGTGCATGGTATGGGCTGGTCAGAGCGAAAGGGGACGACCCTGGTCCGGGAGCGGGGAGAGATCGAATCGGAGCGGGGCGAAGGCTTCCAGTCCGGAGATCTGGCCGGGTATGTATTCCGGACGCTGTATGAGGCGGACGATGTGGGGAAGGCCATCGCACTTTTGCTGGAGATTATCGGGAAAAAGATGCGCGTGAGCCGCGCCTATATTTTTGAGCTGGAGGAGGACGGACAGTATCTGCGCAACACATTTGAATGGTGTGATGAGCAGACGCAGCCGGAGATCGGCAACCTGCAGCGCGTGGAGCTGGAATCGATCAAGGACTCCATCGACGTGCTGAAGGAAAAGGGTGCGCTATATATCCGGGATGTCTCCAAACTGCCCAAGGAGAGCGGCACACGGATGATCTTGGAGCCCCAGGGCATTCACGCTATGCTCCAGTGCGCAGTCCGCAGCGGCGGCACGTTCAAGGGGACGGTGGGGTTCGATGAGTGCCGGGGGGCCTATGTCTGGACAAAGGAGCAGGTGGAGGTACTCTCTTTGGTCGCAGACATCGTGGGGACGTTCTTGGTCCGCTACCGGGCGCAGGAGAAGGCGGAGCGGGTGGCAGAGGACCTGACCGCGATCCTGAATCATCAGCAGGCGTGTATTTATGTGGTGGATCCTGACACCCACGCGGTCCTGTTCGTTAACGACAGAACGAGAAAAGCGGCACCCGAACTGCGGCTGGGCGACACTTGCTACCGTGCCTTTTTCGGCAATGACACCCCCTGCCCGGTCTGTCCTCTGGGGGATGAGCAGGCGGACGGGACAGGCAGGCGCATCTTCAGCCGTCTGCTGGGCCGGGAGGTAGAGGCGGTGGCGACCGAGATCCCCTGGCGGGGGAGGCGCGGGGCTTATCTGATCTCGTGCTACCCGGTGGAGGGAGAGGGAGGAGGCAGTGGATGAAAACGGAACTGGAGATGCTACAGAGCTGGTTGGACGGCAGCGACGACATCGTCTTTTTCGGAGGAGCCGGAGTATCCACCGAGAGCGGGATCCCGGATTTCAGGAGCGTGGACGGGCTCTACAACCAGAGCTATCGCTATCCGCCGGAGACGATCATCAGCCATAGCTTTTTTGAACGGGACCCGGAGGAGTTTTATCGCTTTTATAAGGACAGGATGCTCTATCTGGACGCGGCGCCCAATGCCGCCCATCGAAAACTGGCGGAGCTGGAGCGCGCGGGCAGGTTGCGTGCGGTGATCACACAGAACATAGACGGGCTCCACCAAGCTGCGGGCAGCCGGGAGGTACTGGAACTCCACGGCTCCGTCCACCGCAACTACTGCACTAGGTGCGGCAGGGAATTTGACGCCCGCTATGTCAAGAAGGCGGAAGGCGTTCCCGTGTGCGACGCCTGCGGCGGGATGCTCAAGCCGGATGTGGTCCTCTATGAGGAGGCGCTGGACAGCGATCTTATGTACCGGGCGGTAGACTATATTCGGCGGGCGGAGGTGTTGATCATCGGAGGCACCTCTCTGGTGGTATATCCGGCGGCCGGACTGGTGAACTACTACCAGGGTGATAAGCTGGTCCTCATCAATAAGAGCCCCACCGCTATGGACATGCGGGCCGATCTGGTCATCTCCGGCCCCATCGGCGAGGTGCTTGGGCAGATCCAAGTGAACTGACCGGACAGCCGGACGACCTGCGGGTCGTCCGGCTCTTTTTTAATATTTTTATTGAAAAACAATAAAAATATATTGACATACAGAGATATGAGTGGTATGATAGCCGCAAGAAGGGGGAAAGTCCCATGGAAAAAACAGGGGTACAGAGACTGGCCAGCGTGCTGAAGGTCCTGGTGACCATTACCTTTATCTGCAATCTTGCGGCGCTTCCCGTGGTGCCTGTTCTTGTTATGATCGGGAGGGAGGGACTGGGCCTTTTGGGTCTGTTCTCTTCTGACCCGGGACTGGGCGGCTTCCTGCTTTTGGCGCGGGCGGGGGAGATGAACGAATATGGATATGTGCTGTCCGTATTTCTGGTGTTTTGCGGAGGATGCACTGCCGTGATCCTCTGGCAGGGACGGAGGGTCCTCAACACCATTCTGGCGGGCGATCCCTTCGCCATGCCCAACGCCCGCAATCTGCGCAGGGCGGCGGTATGCTGCTTCCTGATTGCGGCGGCGGCGCTGGTCCGGACGGTGTGGGGCTTCGGCTATTACGCCTCTCTCAGGCCGCTGTTCACCTATAACGCCCTCTTTTGCCCGGTTTTTCTGATGGGAGGGCTGCTGTGCCTGGTTATGTCCGCGCTCTTCCGCCAGGCGGCGGAGCTGAAGGCGGAAAACGACCTGACGATTTAGGGGGCGGGACCATGCCGATTGTAGTCAACCTGGATGTGGTAATGGCGAAGAGAAAAATGAGCCTGAACGAGCTGGCCCAACGGGTAGACATCACCCTGGCCAATCTGTCCATTCTGAAGAATAACCACGCCAAAGCGGTCCGCTTTACCACACTGGAGGCCATTTGCAGGGCGCTGGACTGCCAGCCGGGAGACATCCTGGAATATGTGCCGGAGGAGACGACGAAATAGGGGAACGCCAGCCGGAGGCGCGGCCGCCGTGCGCCTCCGGTATTTGTCACGATATGAAATACCATAAAATTAAAAATATGAAAAATAAAGGGTGATATAGATGACGGAATCCAATGCGCTGCCAATGCCCTCCCACCCGGCGGGGAGCAGGAGGCACTACCAAACGGACGGCAGGGAACGGGTGCTGCTGGTGCTGGCGCTGGGGCTGGGCTTTCTGACGGCGGACCTGTGCCTGGCGATGTGGTACGGGGTACCGGCGCTGGGGGTCACGCTGCTGGTACTGCTCTGGGAAGGAACACTGCTGTGGTATGCCAGGGAGGGGACCGGGCTTCCGGAGAAGGCAAAGCGGGGGGCGGGCCTGGGCCTGACTGTGGCGGTGGTGCTGCTGGGACTGTGCTTTTCGCTGTGCGTGAGCTGGCTCTGGCTGCTGAACGCCCTCGCTCTGCTGGCCCTGCTGGTCCTGCAAATGTTTCAGCTCTTCGGTCCGGCGCGGCGGGCGTGGAGTTCTCCGCTTATGCTGGCCGAGCGGGGCTTCCTGCTCCTGGACGGCCTGTTCGGACAGCTCGGCGCTCCTTTCCAACTGCTCTTGTCCAGGAAACGGGAGCGGGGCCGCCGGCGGCTCTGCATCCTGCTTGGGCTGTGCTGTGTGATCCCGCTGCTGATGCTGGTGGCGCCCCTTCTGGCCTCTGCGGACGCGCTGTTCGACCGGCTGACGGCGGAGACGCTCCGATTCCTCTATGAGCACTTTGGGAGCCTGCTGGGCAGGCTGGTGCTGGGACTGTTTTTGGCTCCCTTTCTCTTCAGTCTGCTCTACTTCCTCCGCAGGGGGGAGGCACGGGCGACCGGGGCGGGGCAGGAGGGAACCTTTGTGGTCGACCCGGCCCTGCCGGTGACGGTGCTGCTTCCCCTGGACCTCCTCTATGTCCTGTTTGCCGCGGTGCAGTCCGCTGCCCTCTTTAGGGGGAGCGCCTATCTGGAGGCGGCAGGAATCAGCTATGCGGAGTATGCCCGCAGCGGGTTTTTCCAGCTTGTATGGGTGTCCTGTATCAACCTGGCGGTGGTGGTGGCGGCGGTCCACTTCTGCCGCAGAGAGGGAAAGCTGTGGCTGGTGGTCTGGGCCCTCTCTACGGGGATGGTCGCCCTCTCCTGCCTCATGCTGGTCTCCGCGGCCTGGCGCATGACGCTCTATGTGAGCACCTACGGACTGTCCGTCAAGCGCCTGCTCACCTACTGGGGAATGGCCCTGCTGGCGGTATTTTTCGGGGCGGCACTCCTCAAGATCTGGCGCCGGGACTTCGGATTCTTCCGGGTGCTGCTGGCGGCAGGCGTAAGCGGATGGCTGCTGCTCAACCTCCTCCGCGTGGACGCGGTGGTAGCGGAGTACAATGTGGAGGCCTACCTGACAGGCAATATCTCTGCCCTGGATGTGGCATACCTGGCCGGACTCTCCGACGAGGCGCTGCCCTCACTGGCACGGCTGCCGGCGGATATGTCCGTATACGAGTACGAGGAAGGGAATACCGTGGGGCGGCTGCTGGAAGAGAGAAGGGTACATGCGGCCCGGATGGCGGGGAGCTGGCGCACATGGAATCTGGCGTCATGGAGGGCGGCCCGGAGCGGTTGAAAAAAGCGGTGCAGTTTTTGTAAACTGCACCGCTTTTCAGAATTTGTCTGTATGGCAGCCCTGTGCCCGGTGTTTGGGAGGGGCAACTATTTTGGGGCAAGTCCTAGTCGTCTTCCGCCAGAATAATCCGCCCGTCCTCGATGTGGTCCACCGTGACCAGGGATTCCACCCGCATGCCCATACGGCGCAGAACGTCTCCTCCATCCTTGGTGGCCTTTTCAATGGCGACGCCGATCCCGGCGATTTCGGCCCCCGCCTTGGAGGCGATTTCCAGGAGGCCCAGGATAGCCTGCCCGCTGGCCAAAATGTCGTCCACTAGCAGGACCCGGTCATCCTCATCCAGATACCGCCGGGAGACCCGGATGGTATAGGACTTCTCCATAGAAAAGGAGTGGACCTCCGCGGTGTAGACCGAGGGGTCAATGTAGCCGGTCTGGAACTTCTTGGCATATACCGCCGGAACGCCCAGGGCCAGGGCCGTAAAGCAGGCGACGGCAATCCCGGAGGATTCCACTGTGAGGACCTTGGTGATCTTTTCCCCTCTGAAGCGTTTGGCCAGAGCCCTGCCCACCCGCTCCAGAAGCGCCACGTCCATGCAGTGGTTGAGAAACATATCCACCCGGATGATGTCCCCGTCTCCCAGCTCTGCGTCTTTTAAAATGCGTTTTTTCAGCTCATCCATAGTGTGTCAGATTTCCTCCGTTATTTCATAGCAAGATGAGGGGTCGATGGGATCGGGCCGGCGCAGAGGCGGATGAACCACTCGAAAAGAAGGGCACCGTCCGCGGCGTCTGGCCTGCGCATAGCGTAGCTCATTCGCTCGGGGTGGAACTGCACGGAAAAAAGAGGGAGGGTTTCGTGTTCGAGCGCTTCCGCAATCCCGACTTCCGACCAGGCCGTGAGGTGCAGACCGTCTCCAAGCCGGTCCACGGCCTGGTGGTGGGAGCTGTTGGAGGAAAAGACTGGCCCGTAAAGGCGGCGGAGCAGGGAGTTTTCCTCTGTCCGCAGCGGGTGGATTCTGTCCACATCTGTGCCGGGCGTCCGACGGTGGAACAGGTTCCGCTCCGGTCCGAGGTCCTGGAGCAGGGAACCGCCTAGGACCACATTCAATACCTGGTGCCCCCGGCAGATGCCGAAGATAGGCTTTCCAGCCGCGGCATAGGCCTCCGCGAGAGCGAACTCGGCGGCATCCCGGTCGGGATCGATGCCGAGTGAGCCGCAGTTTTTCTGGCCATAGCGGTCGGGATCAATATCCTCGCCGCCGCAGAGCAGCAGGCCGTCATACCCGGCGTCAGGCTGGGGACAATAGCCGCCCGCCACGCTGCCCCCGGCCCGGAGAACCGCGTTTTCATAGTTTTGCCAGCCTGAGCGGGAGGCTGAGAGCAGAATGCAAGGGCGTTCCATAGATGCTTCCTCCCGAGAAAAGGGATGTCCAGACTCCCATTATACCTGAAACAGCGGAGAACTGCAAGTGGACGCCGCCTGAGTCCCTTTTAACTTAATGTGTTGGCGGCCCAAACTTCGGCAATTTCACTGATCGTTGAAACGAGAGGAAACATATGGTAAAATAGTCGAAAGACAAACTGGAATTTGCATGGGCATTAGAAAATAAAACCATTAGAGGCTGATTAAAAATGGAAGAGGATTGTGAAGAATTGGAAAGTTTAAGCCGTGAACAGCAAATATTTGAGAAATATCCTGTCAGAAAAGCTGTTGCGGCAATGGCAATTCCAACGGTTATCAGTCAGGTAATAACGGTTATTTATAATCTTGCGGATACCTGGTATGTAGGACTTACCGGAAATGCGGCGACGGTTGCGGCAATATCGTTGTGCTTGCCCGTATACTGTATCATGACCGCTATCGGAAATCTTTTCGGCATTGGAGGCTCCAGTGTAATAGCAAGAGCAATCGGCGCAAAAAGGACTGACCGGGCTCAGGCGGCATATTCTCTTGCACTCAGGGGCGCATTTCTTGTCACAGTTATTTATTCGCTTGCGCTGCTATTGTTCGCAAGGCCGCTTCTGCTGATGATTGGCGGTGAAGCAGACAGTATTGATTATGCCGTTTGGTACACTCGGATCACCATGATCATCGGCGGTATTCCTACCATTTTGTCTGCTATACTTGCGCATTTAATCAGAAGCACAGGACAACCAAAAATTGCAAGCTTCGGTATTACGCTGGGGGCAATTCTGAATATGGTTTTAGACCCCCTGTTTATGTTTGTGATTTTGCCAAAGGGTAACGAAGTAATCGGAGCTGCGATTGCCACTGCGCTTTCCAATTGCGTTGCAATGATATATTTCATCGCGTATGTGTGCAGAAACAGAAGCACGGAAGTATTTCGATTTTCTCTGCCGAAGCATACAGAAAACGGTAAAATATTGTCAGATATATTAAAATGCGGACTGCCGAGCTTTACATTGCTTGGAGCAAGCCAGATATCCAACTTGGTTTTAAACAGTATGCTGGGTCATATGGGTTCTTCTGCTGCTATTGCAGGTATAGGTGTTGTTCGCAAGATTGATTCGCTTGCTTATTCGGTGAATCAGGGAATTACGCAGGGCATGCTTCCTATTGTAGCTTACTGCTTTGCAGCAAATAACCATAAGCGAATGAAATCGGTCATCGGGTTTTCAACGGTTTGTACGGTTGGGTTCTCCCTCGTAAGCAGTATATGTTCTTTTGCTTTTGCACCATATTTAATTCGCTTCTTTATTGATGATTCCACAACAATTTTTTATGGTACAAAATTTTTGAGAGTTCTGTGTATTGCCGTAGCGATATATCCGGCTTTGTTTGTCATTATAGCTGTCTTTCAGGCAGTAGGACAAAGTAAAAAACCGTTTTTGCTGTCTTTATTACATAAAGGTTCTTTTGATATTCCACTGTTCTTTGTAATAAGACAACTGTTCGGAACAGAATACATTCTTTGGGCATCACCGATTATGGCTTTTATAGCGCTTACAATAGCAGGTATTATGCTATGGAAGTGGTTGCGTGAATGTTCATAAGACTGTAAAATTATAGAGGGAATAACAGAATGTAGCTTATATGAAGTAAATTCATATAGAATGAAATCAACACATTAAGATAAAAGGGGATAAGGTACGATAATTTGCGCAACTTATCGTACCTTATCCGGACGGGGGAACCGGCGGATATGGTGCGGAAAATTATGTGGTCGAGGTCTCTGAGAGGGATTCCCCGCAGGAGGGGTATTCCTGGGTGTCCCACACAAAGCCGGACTCGGACATCTGGGTGTCGGTGAGGAGGAGCCCTTCGGCACGGGAGGGGTCCACGTGGCGGTGGACATTCTGCTCCACCGTAACGATGGTCCAGAACCTGGGGGTCCCTTCCAGCGTCCCATCCACCACAGTACACTCCACACCGGCCAGGTCGCAGAGCAGCTTATAGGCCAATGCCAGCCCCTCGCTGTCCGCCTGGCCCTCTACCAGGGCGGCATAAGCGGTGGAACCCGATACGGAAGGCGCCGGGAGCGGCGCGTCCTGCGCTTCTCCCAGCCCGGTATGCTCCCGCAGGGCGCGGTACAGGACGGGAATGAGGGCGGAATCCCGCAGGCCAGTGCGGTAGGGGTCCACCAGGACCTGTGCGGCGGAGGTGAGGGCCTGACTCTTTTCCCGCAGGAGCTCCGGCTCCTCTGGATAGGTGAAGAGCACCTCCACCACCCGCTGCTGACCGCTTTCGGGATAGAGGTTCACCACGGCCTCCGGCAGACCCAGGGCGGCGGCGGGACTGTCGTAGTAGGCCTGACGGATGAGCCGGGGAATGTAGTCGTCCCCCTGGGCCTGGTCGAAGTAGTTGACGCGGAAGGCGGTCTCCGGCACGAAGGAGGTGAGGGCGTCCCGAAGTTCTCCGCGGATGGCGCCGCTGCCTGCGACGGTGTTGACGGAGGCCACCTGCTCGGCGGTGCGGCGGTAATCGATACTGACCGTAGCCTCGTAGTAGGTGGCGATGCGGACGAACTCAGGCTTGATCCGGTCCACTGCATAGGCGCCCAGAGGATCGTCGTGGCTCACCTCATCACAGGCGTCCGAGAGATTTTGCCGCACATTTCCCTCCCAGTTACGCAGTCGGATCACGCCGGATTCCCGGTGCTCGGACACCAGGCTGAAAATGGCGTCCACCAGTTCCGGGTATGTCTCCACCCACACGGTGGTGGAGTCATCGGCAGCCGCCGGCAGCCTGGCGTGGGGCGTGACCGACAGATAATCCCGCTCCAGCATGGCGGCGCAGCCCGTGAGGGACAGAGACAGACACAGGCACAGTGCAAGAAGCCGCTTTTTCACGGGCACACCTCCTTTTTGATGCGTCAAGGGAGTCAGAAACCCAGGTCCTCATCCACCAGCACCACCTCGAAGTCCATCGAGGAGGGCTTGCGCCAGTAGACTACCAGCGCGCTGCAAATGCGCTCTGGGCTCTTGCAGTCATAGCACTTGTCGCCCTTGACAGCGCAGGGCGTTTTTTTCTGGAGGCGCTGGGCATTTTTGGGCCCGGCAATATTCCGGGCCCGCCAGAGGGCCGCGTCGTAATCGGGGGCCAGCTTGTTCCGCCCCACGATGAAATAGACCTTTTTGTGGCCGTAGAGGCCGGAGGCCACCCGGTTGCCGGTGCCGTCGATATTGATGATCTCGCCGGTCTCGGCCAGACCGTTGACAGAGGAGAGGTATATCTGGGTCTCAGACGCCTCCTGAGCAGTCCCGCCGGCCCAATGCCAGACGATCCGGTTATGCGTCCCCAGCCGCTCGGCAAGGCCCATATCCCGGATGGTCACAGAGCCGCCGATCCCAATGCTCTCTCCGTCCAGCGTGCGGTCGAGGTAGTCGCAGGCCTCCGCCGCGGTGGCGAAGCAGGAGACGGTGAAGCCCCGTGCCTCTAAGTGTTCTCTTACCCGTGCAAAGTTGGCCATCAAGGGTCGCTCCCTTCTTTACAGATCGTTTTGTTTGTACTCCCGAAAACCCTCGCCCATGACCTCATGGGCATCGCATACGATGAGGAAGGCGGCGGGGTCCAGCTCCTTCACCAGCTGCTTCATCGTGACGATCTGCCGCTGCTTGAAGGCGCACATGAGCACTTGCTTTTCCTGACCGGACCAGGCACCCTCGCCGTGGAGGATGGTAACGCCCCGGTCCAGGTCCCGCACCAGGGTGTCGGCGATCTCCTTATGCCGGTCGCTGATGATATAGGCCACCTTGGCGGTGTCCAGGCCGTAGAGCACCATATCCATCACCATGGAGGAGATGTACAGTGCCACCACGCCGTACAGGGCGCTGTCCACATTGCCGAAGGCGGCGGCCACGGCCAGAATGACTACGAGATCAATGACCATCAGCAGCTTGCCCATGGGCAGCCAGGCCATTTTCAGCTTCAGCAGCCGGGCGATGAGGTCGGTACCGCCGGTGGTGGCGCCCTGAAGGAAGACCACGCCCAGGGAGAGACCCATGAGGACGCCGCCGTAAATGGTGGCCAGCATGGGATCCATGGGCTGGAAGGTATAGATGGCGTTCAGGGCGTCGATGGCCGCGGAGGAGACGAACATGGCGAAGAGAGAGGTCACCAGCAGGTGCCCTCCAATGAACTTCCACCCCAGGATGAAGAGGGGAATGTTCAGGATGATGACCACCGTGCCGATGGGAGCCCAGGGGAGGATGGCATTGATGATCTGGCCCACGCCGGTGATGCCGCCGAAACCGATGTGGTTGGGCGCGTAGCACCAGTTGAAGCCGAACGCATAGACGACGGAGGCCAGGGTGATCCAGACATAGGTCAAAAAGGTTTTTCCCGGAGATTGTTTCATAGCAGCACCTCAAAAGAGAATCAGGACAGTTCCATCAGGGACATCTGCTCCTCGCCCCGGTCCTCCTCCCTGAGCAGGGCGCCGGCCACAGGCAGGGAACGCGCCCGATAGCGGGCGGCATTTTGGATAGGGGTGGCGGACAGCGGGGCGGCACCCTCCAGCCGGTATTTGGGCTTGAGCGTCATAATGTTGACCCCCTGGGTAGAGCGGGTGGCTTTCGGGGCAAGGGAGGCGGTGTGGAAGATCAGGGCGCGGCCCTCGGTGGACCAGACGGCCATCTCCATCTCCTCCCGCAGCAGATAGGCCGTCACCAACGGGCTCTTATCAGAGTATGCCCCGGTCAGGCGCTTGCGTCTCGTCTGCGTCTGATAACCGGAGAGTTCTACCCGGGCCGCCTTGCCATTTTGGAAGAAAAACAGCAGATTTCCGCTGTAGTCGCCGGGGATGCAGGCCCAGACAAAGCTCTCGCCCTCGTCGAAGCCCAGCTTGGTGGGAAGGTAGTCGCCCAGTACGCTGGCCTTGGCGTCGTCGAAGTCGCTCATACGGGTCTTATAGCACTGCTGCTTGTCGGTAAAGACCAGCAGCTCGTCCCGATTGCCGCACTCCCAGGAGAGAAAGGCACCGTCGCCCTCCTTGTACTTCTGCTCCGAGCTCATGCGCAGGGACTGGGGGGTGATTTTTTTGAAATAGCCCTCCCGGGAGAGGAATACGTTCACCGGATAATCGGGGATGTCCTCCTCCGGATCGGAGGATTCCAGCGCATGTTCGTAGACCAGCGCAGTGCGCCGGGGGACCGCATACTTCTTCTTCACGTTGGCGAGCTCTGAAATGATGATCTCCTTGACCCGCTCCGGGCGGTTCACGATGTCCTGAAGATCAGCGATCTCCTGCTCCAGTGAGGAAGTCTCTTCGATGCGCTTGAGGATATACTCCTTATTGATGTTCCGCAGGCGGATATCGGCCACATATTCGGCCTGGACTTCGTCAATGCCGAAGCCGATCATCAGATTGGGCACCACCTCGGCGTCCTCTTCGGTGTCCCGGATGATCTGGATGGCCCGGTCAATATCCAGCAGGATCCGTTTAAGGCCCTTCAAAAGGTGGAGCTTGTCCTGCTTTTTCTTCATAACGAAGTAGGTCCGGCGGCGGACGCCCTCCATCCGCCAGGCCGTCCACTCCTCCAGGATCTCCCGCACCCCCATGACCCGGGGCATGCCGGCGATGAGGATATTGAAGTTGCAGGCAAAGGAGTCCCGCAGCGGGGTCATGCGGAAGAGCTTGGCCATCAGCTTGTCGGGGTCGGTGCCCCGCTTGAGGTCGATGGCAAGCTTGAGGCCGGTGAGATCGGTCTCATCCCGCATGTCGGAGATCTCCTTGACCTTTCCGCCCTTTACCAGCTCGGCCACCTTGTCCATGATGGCCTCCACAGTGGTGGTATAGGGGATCTCATAGATCTCGATCAGATTTTCCTCTTTGACATACCGCCACTTTGCCTGGACCTTGAAGGAGCCCCGCCCGGTCCGGTAGATGGCGGAGAGCTCTTCCGCGTCGTAGAGCAGCTCCCCGCCGGTGGGGAAGTCGGGGGCCTTGAGGGTGGCGGTGAGGTCGCAGTTGGGATTTTTGAGATAGGCCACGGTGGCGTCGCACACCTCGCCCAGATGGAAGCCGCACAGGTTGGAGGCCATGCCCACGGCGATGCCCTGGTTGGCGGATACCAGCACGTTTGGAAAGGTGGTGGGCAGAAGGGTGGGCTCCTGGAGGGTGCCGTCGTAGTTGGGGACAAAGTCCACCGTATCCTGGTCGATGTCCCGGAAGAGCTCGGCGCAGATGGCATCCAGCCGGACTTCCGTATAGCGGGAGGCCGCCCAGGCCATATCGCGGGAGTACACCTTGCCGAAATTGCCCTTGGAGTCCACCAGCGGGTGGAGGAGGGCTCCATAGCCCCTGGAGAGGCGGACCATGGTGTCGTAGATGGCCTGGTCGCCGTGAGGATTGAGCTTCATGGTCTGGCCCACCACGTTGGCGGACTTGGTCCGCGCTCCGCCCAGCAGCTTCATCTGATACATGGTGTAGAGAAGCTTCCGGTGGGAGGGTTTGAACCCGTCGATCTCCGGGATGGCCCGTGAGACGATGACGCTCATGGCGTAGGGCATATAATTGATTTCCAGGGTCTGGGTAATGGGCTGTTCCAGCACTTCGGCATGGAGGCCCTGCACATTGGGATTGTCCACCCGTTTGGCCCCCTCCTGGGGGCCCTTTTTCTTAGCCAATGGTATCAGTCCTTTGCGAAAAATAGAGACGGATCATGCGGAGAGGGCGGCGGAGAGAGACGCGGCGCTTAGCCCGGGGACAGGGAGAACGGCGCAGGAGAAAAGCGCGTCGTCAAACAGGGCGGAGGTCGCCTCGCTCTCTTTCAGGAGGAGATAGCGTTTTCCGCGGGAAGTCTCCCAGACGGATTGCCCAGTCATATCGTTGCGGGCCCACCAGTTGTAGCCGTCCAGATAGTTCTCATAGGCTTCATCCCAGGAAGAGAAGGCTTCCTTCAGGCGCACGGCGGCGGGCTCCAGCAGGGCCAGAGCCTCGGGGTAGGTGAGATAGCCCGCCTCATAACCCCACTGGACCAAATTGCTCATGCGGAAGAGGTCCCAGCACAGGATGCCCCGATCCCCCCATTTTTCCGAGAGAGCCTTGGTCTGCGGCCACATATAGCGGTCCACCTCCCCGCTTTCATTCAGCAGCTCCTGATAGCCGGACGCGCTGAGGCCGTTGACCAGTCCGGCGGCCTCCTGGAAGGAATCGTTGTGACCGTGGAGCGTCATGGAGCAGACGGTCGTGATGAGGGCCTCCCGGCTGTCAATGCCCCAGTCGTCGGAGAGGGTCCGGCGGCAGCTCTTGTAGGGGGGATCGTTGGTGGTGTAGGCCCCGCTGCCGCTGCCGGCGACCGGCAGCCCCCGGGAATAAAGGCCGAACCAGGAGGGGTCACCCGCATTCAGGGAGGAGAGCATGGCCCCCATGGGAAGCGCCCAGGCCTCCAGATTGGAGTCGCCGACCGCCGTTTTGTCCTCCTGAACGTCAACCCGGCGATTCTCCGCATCCCAAGTCACGCTCTGGTCGAAGAACTCCGCGACATAACGGGCCGGGATCAGGGTGCGGCCGTCGGCGGCGTATGGAGCTACGTCCATCTGAATGGCCTTGCCGTCCACTGTGGCGGTGGTCTGATTCAGGGTCATGATTACCTGGACGCCTGCCCGGGTCATCACGACCTGGCTGGTCTCCTGCACCCACTCCACATCTGCGCCCAAGTGCTCCGCCAGCGTGCGGATGGGGATCATCGTGCGGTTATTGCGGATTTCTGGCTGTGCCGCGGTTACGCCCCCCACGTTGTACCCTGCAAAGAGCTGATGTCCGTCCAGATAGAGGGCCACTCGGTTCTGATAGGCATGGACGGCCTGGGCGACCTTTTCGCGGTCCCCGTCGCTCACCTGATCCATATAGGGCGCATCGTAGAAGTCGGCCAGCGTCAGGCCGAGGGCGGTGAGGTTCCGGTCCAGGGATACGGCCAGATAGGGACTGTAGTCGAAATCATAGAGCAGGGCCGCGCGATTCGACCAGAGGCTCAGGGCGTAATAAACAGAGTCCAACTGGTCTCCGTTCTGGTCCTTCCAGTTGCTGGCAGCCGCGCTGAAGGCGCGGTAGGCGGAGTAGTAGGCCCTTTGGGCCCCGGCGGCATCCGGGGCGTTCTGGGCATACCGCAGCCGCAAAAGTCCGGTCTCATAGCACATGCCCGCGGAGGTGTCGGCCACCTCTGCGCCCGCGTCGGGAAGCTGGGCCCCGGCCTCGGCCTCGGCGCGCAGAGAGAGCACCTTGGCCCAGTTCTCAGACTGGTAGACCTCGTCTCCGGGGAGCACCACATAGTTTTTTTCCGGGATCCAGCCCGGCGGTGTGGGCGAGTCCGACGCCGCAAAGGCGGCGGGCAGCAGAGCACACAGGCAGACCAGCGCGGTGACAAAAGAATACAGACGCCGTCTCATTGAAAAACTCCTTTCTTCACCGGGAAAACGCAGGAAGCGGATCCATGCCAGGGCGGAGAGACGGGATATCAGCCGCCAAACGATTCATCCACAGGGACCACGGCGTCGCCCTCCGGCGGGGTGGTCTGGGGCTCCTGGCTGGTGACGGAGGTCTCGCTTTCCACGGAGATGGCCATTTTGCAGAGGTTTTTCACATGCAGTTCCAGGTGGAAGGAATCCTCTTTCCCGTTGAAGGACCAGTCGCCGGCCAGACGCATGTCCAGCAGGAAGGAATATTCGCTCTCGGGCCGCAGGGCAAAGCTGCCGTCGATGGTGCCGTCTTCGCCCACGGTGAGCGTCAGGGACAGCTCCCGGAAGGAGAGGTCGTAATAGGAATCGCCGAGAACGCCGTAGAAGAGCGCGGTGAGCTCTTCGGCGTCCAGTGCGAGGACATGATCGCTGCCCTTGGCCTCGAATTGGTCGTCGCCCAGTACCGCAGCCGTCATGGACCCGGCATTCAGGATGTTCTGATAATAGTAGACGGGGGAGATGTAGGGAGATTGCAGATCGGAGGCCAGGGAGGCGGCGGCTACTGCGGCGCCGACGGTAGCGGTAGCCCCGGCGGAAGTGAGGCCGCTGTCCCAGGAGAACCACACGTCTTTGGGGTAGGTCTTGCCCATGATGGAGAAGAGGGAGGGGAAAGAGGAGGAGGTGAGATAGAGCATTCCGCTTTCATAGTCGGCCCGGATCTGGAAGTCTCCGGCCCGAAGCAGATCCATCAGGGCCTGGAACTCCGTGCCCGCATCCTGAGAGAGATAGTCGTACATCTCGTCGCCCAGCAGACCGCGGATCAGCTCTTCCAGCTCGGAGAGGTCGTAGGTGCCGGAGAGTTCCATGCCGGCCGGGGAGAGAAGCTGGCGGAAGGCGGCGGAGACGGCATAGGTCTTGTCCCCGTCGATGGAGTTGAAGAGGGTGGTATCCAAAGCGATGGTGCAGTCGGTCTGGTGATTCTGCCCCGAGGCGGGCGCCCACTTCGCCAGCGCCCCGTTGAGAATGGTGAACGATTCATCCATGGCCGCCGCAGCCTCCTCCGGGTCCAGCAGAACAGCGGTCTCGAAGTTTTGATCCCAGTAGACGGTATAGCCGGCCTCTTCGGCGGAGGCGCGCAGGGGGGAGTAGCCGTTCGTGGTGACGGTCCTGGGCGTCTGCCCCAGGGCCTGGGCCAGGATTTCGGAGGGCACAAAAGTGGTGCCGTCCTGGGCGTAGGGCTTCTGATCTGACCCGAACTGGAGGTACACGCCGTTTACCATGATGCCCAGCTCTCCGGGGACGCCGCCCAGCAGTTCCTTTTCCGCATCATAGTCGGCAGGAGCCCCCCACCACCAGTCGCCGTACTCTTGGTAGTCGATCCACTCGCACAGCAGATAATCGTGGAAGTCCTCCTCGGTGTCCAGCTCCCGGCTGAGCATAAACCGCTCCTTGGTATAATAGGAGTAGTTTTCCGAAAAGTAGGTGTCGGCGTCGAAGCCCGCGGTGGAGCCGGGGTTTGCCGCTTCATAGTCGGCGATGCGTACAGCGCGCTCCTCCCGGGCCTTTAGGGCGCTGACATAGGCGTACTGGAGGTATTCCAGGAACTCCTGATCATCAGAAAGTCCGTAGTCCTCCATAAAGGCGGCCTTGGGATCCTGATAGTCGTAGTGGTCGGCCAGATAGGCCATGGGATCGAACCCCTCCAGTACGCCGGGGTGCTCCGATGCGTAGGCGGCCACTTCGTCCCTCTGGGCCTGCTTCAGGTCCAGCTCGTCCAGGTACTCGCAGAACATGATGTCCCGGAACGCCGCGTCGTCTTTCGCACTGGAAAAAGAACTCATGTACTCCTCTTTTTCATAGTAGGGATGATGCTGGGCAAACCAGGCGTCGGCGTCAAAGGCGGCAAAAGCGCCGGGGTGAGAGGCCTCATACGCCTCTACCCGCTGCCGGCGGTTGTCCGCCTCCAGCAGGCCGGAGACATACTCATACTGCATGTCCAGGAGAAAGTCCTCCTCGGTCGCCAGGCCATAAAGGACCATATACTCCTCTTTGGTATAATCGTAAGCGCCGTAGTTGGTCTCGAACCAGGCATCGGCGTCAAAGGCGGCCAAAGTGCCGGGGTGGGCGGTCTCGTACGCTTCCACCGTGGTCCTCCGTTCCTCCTGGTAGAGCTGGAAGGCGATGTACTCATCCAGCATCTCCTGTTGGAAGTCCTCCTCCGTGGACCCGTTCCAATAGAGGTAGTCCTCCTTGGTAGAGTAGTCGCCGTAGATGGACGCGAACCAAGCGTCGGCGTCAAAGGAAGCGGCCTCCTCGGGGTGGGCGGCCAGCCAGGCGGTTTTCTCCGCCTCCCATTCGGGCTCTCCATCCGAAAGCGATTCGTCGGGCGTTGTGGTCACGGCCACAGCGACGTCCGGAAACACATCCGGAACAGAGGGGATCTCCGGCGCTTCGACAGCCAGAGCGGGGGTGAGCAGGGACAGGGACATAGCGAGAACGAGCATCGATGTGAGCAGCTTTTTCATCGTGGGACCTCCTTCTATCATTTCAGAAGCGGCGGCACCGCTCCGGCGGGTCAAGAGATATCGGCCAGTTCTAGATATTTATACCCATTTTCTGCAATGTGGTCCTTTCGGCCGCTGAGGTTGTCTCCCAGCAGGAGGTCAAAGACCTGAGCGGTGCGCTCCACATCCTCCGGCATGACCTTGATGAGCCGGCGGGTGGCGGGATTCATCGTGGTGAGCCACATCATGTCCGGCTCGTTTTCGCCCAGTCCCTTGGAGCGCTGAATGGTATACTTCCTGTCTCCAAGTTCAGACAGGATGTTGGTCTTCTCCGTCTCATTGTAGGCGAACCAGGTCTTTTCCTTGTAGTTGATCTCATAAAGAGGGGACTCGGCAATATAGACGTAACCGCGTTGGATGAGGGTGGGGGTAAGCCGATAGAGCATGGTGAGGATAAGGGTTCGGATTTGGTAGCCGTCCACGTCTGCGTCGGTACAGATGACCACCTTGTTCCATCTGAGGTTCATGAGATCGAAGTCCGCCATATCCTTGGCCCGTTTGTCGTGGACTTCCACGCCGCAGCCAAGGACCTTCAGCAGGTCGGTGATAATCTCGCTTTTGAAGATCTTGCCGAAATCCGCTTTCAGGCAGTTGAGGATCTTGCCGCGGACCGGCATGATGCCCTGAAATTCTGCGTCCCGGCTCAGCTTGACCGAGCCCAAGGCCGAGTCGCCCTCCACGATATAGAGCTCACGGCGTTCTGTGTCCTTCGTGCGGCAGTCCACAAATTTCTGAACCCGGTTGGAGATATCCACATTGCCGGAGAGCTTCTTCTTGATGTTGAGCCGGGCCTTCTCCGCGGACTCGCGGCTGCGCTTGTTGATGAGGACCTGCTCGGCGATTTTCCCCGCGTCAAAGGGGTTTTCGATGAAATAGACTTCCATCTGACTTTTGAGAAAATCGGTCATGGCCTCCTGGACGAATTTATTGTTGATGGCCTTTTTCGTCTGATTTTCATAGGAGGTCTGGGTGGAAAAGTTGTTGGAGACAAAGACCAGACAATCCTGGATATCGTTCCAGGTGATCTTGCTCTCCGCTTTCTGGTATTTGCCCTGCTGACGGAGATAGGCGTCGATGGCTGAGACAAAAGCGGAGCGCATGGCCTTCTCCGGAGAACCGCCGTGTTCCAGCCAGGAGGAGTTGTGATAGTGTTCGATGATGTTCACCGTGTTGGAGAAGCAGAAGGAAACGGAGAGCTTGACCTTATAGTCCGGCTTGTCCACCCGGTCCCGGCCCCGTCGCTCGGTCTGCCAGAAGACGGGGGTGGTGAGAGCGTTCTCGCCGGATAGCTCCCGAACATAGTCCACAATGCCGTTCTGATACTGGAAGTCGGTGGTCTCGAACTTGCCGTTTACTTGGTTGCGGAAGCGGAAGGTGACGCCGGCGTTGACCACCGCTTGGCGCTTGAGTACATCCAGGAAGAACTCTACCGGAATGTTGATGTCGGTAAACACATCCAGATCCGGCTTCCAACGGAACCGAGACCCTGTTTTTTTGCCGCTCCAAGGGGCCTTTTGAAGACCGCCGATATTTTCACCCTTTTCAAAGTGAAGGCTGTACTCAAAGCCGTCGCGATGGATCAGGGCGTCAAAATACTCGGAAGCATACTGTGTGGCACAGGTGCCCAAGCCGTTGAGACCCAGGGAGTACTCATAATTGTCTCCCTCTAGGTTGTTGTACTTGCCTCCGGCATAGAGTTCGCAGAAAACCAGCTCCCAGTTGAACTTCTGCTCTTTTTCGTTCCAGTCCACCGGGCAGCCCCGGCCGAAGTCCTCCACTTCGATGGACTTGTCCTCGTAGCGGGTGATGGTGATGGTGTCTCCATGGCCTTCGCGGGCCTCATCAATGGCGTTGCTGAGAATTTCAAAAACGGCGTGCTCGCAGCCCTCCAGGCCGTCGGACCCGAAGATGACTCCGGGCCGTTTCCGGACCCGGTCCGCCCCTTTGAGGGCGGAGATAGAGTCGTTGCCATACTGCTGCTTGCCAGTGCTTTTGGGCATTGGACTTCCCTCACATTCCAATATTTATACGATATCATCTTAGTTTATCCCATTTCAGGGTCCTGTGTCAAGGAAGGGGACGCCATATGACCGGGACCGACGGTTCTTTGCCCGATGCGTGTACAGCGGCATTGACAAACGGGGCAAAATGGGGTATCTTTTTAAAAGCGCCGGTAGAAGGCATTGAGAAGGGCATCCTCTGGGACACCGGCGCAGCTATGATATGGAGCGGTATCGAAGTGGTCGTAACGAGCTTGACTCGAAATCATGTTATCTGTGCCGAAAACTGAATAAATTTCCCACGGAGGTGTATCGAAGTGGTCATAACGAGCCTGACTCGAAATCAGGTAGCCCGCAAGGGCTCGTGGGTTCGAATCCCACCGCCTCCGCCACAAAGCCTTGAAAGCACTTCGTTTTCAAGGCTTTTTTCTTGCTTCCTGTGGTGCCCTGTTCTGCTGGATTTTCTGAAATGGTGCTCGTGGTGCCCTGATTTGTGGTGCCCCGCAAAGGTTGCCGTATGCAATTCATTCTGTAAAAATGTATGCTGTGGTGCCCTGATGGTGCCCGGATTCCCTAAAAACATATAAAAAGCAGCGCGGAGCGGTAAAGAGATACATCCCTCACAGCTCTATTCCGCTGCTTCTCTTTTTTGCTTTCTTGGGGGTGTCCTTACTGGCTGCGTCTTTTTTTGGCGCGGCCTTTTGCGGGTGTAGGGCCTTGTGGTAGGTTTCCAGCACCGCCTTTTTCCGTTCCAGCCGCACATCAACGTACTGTGCCGTTACCGCTTCAAGGTTGGTGGAGATACCCAGCGACATACCAATGCCTTTCAGCGTATGCCCCAAAATCTCGCCTACGGTGTAGAAATCGCCTGTAAGCTGGTGCATATTGGTCGCTGCGGTGTGGCGTAAATCGTGGAAACGGATATGCGGCATTTCAAGGTGACGGATAAGCTGTCCGAAGTTCGCGGACATTCTATCCCGCCGCTGCGGTGAGCCGTCCGGCTTTGCGATAAATAGCTTATTGTCGTAGTATTCGCCGCCACTGGCAGCGATCAGCTCCCTTTGCCGTTCAATCAAATCAAACTGCCGCAGAAAGTACGGTAGTGTTTCCTCGGTAATTGGCAAAATGCGGTCATTGGATTTTGTCGGTGCCATCTCGGTAATGATCTTTGTTCCCGGCGGCACCTTAAAGGGCATTTGCTCCACAACGCCAAATTGCATTTTTTCAAGGTCAATGTTGGTCGTCCGCAAACCGATAATCTCACTCATGCGCAAACCGTACATTCCCGCAAGAACAACGGGCATTTCCCACTCCGTACCGATCACGTTGCTCATAAACTGCTGCATTTGCTCAACAGTGTATGGGTCTGGGGTCTTGCTTTGCTTTCCAAATTTGGTAATAATGTCACGGGCAGGGTTATGTTCGATATAGCGATACTTGCGGGCGTGTTCCATTGATACGCTTAAAATACGCTGTGCATAGCGGACGGTGCTGTTGGATAAGCCCTTGTCAAATAGCTGCTGAAACATATTGTCCAGCATGGCAGGAGTTAGCTGGTTGAGCTGCACATGACCGATGTACGGCACGATGTGGTTTTTGATATGGCTCTTGTAGCCCGCAAAAGTGCTTGGGCGCAAGTTCGCTTTACCATGATTCTCTACCCATTCCTCCAAATACTCTTTGACGGTCTGCTTCCCCTGTGAAGCGACAACAGGCGTATAGACGGGATTTGAAAGTTTTACTTTCATTTCCGCTTCATGCTGGGTCGCTTCTTTCTTGGTCGCAAATCCTTTTTTGGAATAGGTCTTTTTTCCCTCCGGGGAATTGTACTTGATATTCACATCGTAGACGGTACCCGGCTTTCCAGTCAGAACGCTGTTCGCGTCCCGCTTGTTCTGTACTTTTCTTGCTGATACTGCCATAGGCTAACCCTCCTTTTGTTCGGGGGGCTTCGCTGGCCTTTTCGCCCGCTCGTACCAATCCCAAATAGCGGCGTCGGCAAGCAAGCGGCGATTCCCGTTTTGTATATATTCAAGCTCGCCGCTGTCCATCAGCTCGCGCAGCTTGTTTTCGCCAATGCCGCTAATCCTGCTCATTTGCTCAACGGTTTTGAGCATGGGAAGAATTGGGGCAGCTTGGCTTATAGATTCCTTTTTCGCCATAGGAAAATCCCCCTTTCGTAAAATGGCTAAAAGGTTTGATACGAAAAGAGGGCTTTAGATCGGACGGCTGTTAGCAGCAACCTCACGGGCGTTTCACCCCTCCGACGGTCTGCCAGAGCTGTACCCATTGCCTGCGACGCTTTTAACGCTCGGACTGTGGCTATACAGGAGTATCATTATGTATTTTGCGCGTCGTGGCCTACAAGCTGCTATGCCTGTTTTCCGGCGTCGGTGTTGGTCGCTCGGCTTTTCCCCTATGGGGAAAAGTGTCATGGCGCACCCGCCGCGTGGCTCGGCGCAAAAGGAACGTATCCGATTTGCCCTATACTGCGCCGCCGTTATCTTGCGCCGCTTTCTTTTTCAAGGTGCCGTAGCAAGGCCGGAGCTGGGAACAGCGGAAAGGGGGACGCTGCTTTTCAAATCAGGCCTTGAATGACAGGACAGCCCGCATGAGCTTTGACCGCAAGCGGTCGCGTATGTCCTCGTCTATGCCGTAGTAGCTATTGCCGCGCTCGTCGCGGAGCTTCCGCATAGACAGGGACGCTATGTAGCTGTCATAATGCTGTATGACGATCTGCATAGCTTCCGGGTCGCCCTTTGTTGCGGCTATGATTACCGGGTAGGGCAGTAAGCCGCGTTCGTCCTGTTCGGTGTTACCAATCGTTTGTGTCATAGGCGCGTTCCTCCAAATAGCGTTTTAACAGTTCAAAAGAGCTTGTCCGCCGATACTGGACTGTGCTTCTCGGAACGTCGCGGAGCTTTCCAATCTCCACGTCGCTCATATCAAAGAAGTAGTAGAGCAATACGGCGTCCCGCTTTTCTTCCGGCAAGCTGCGTAGGGCTTCGGCAAGCAGCTTCGCGGTGATCTCCTTTCCCGCCACGCAAAAGGACTTTTCAGCTTCATCATCTGCAAAGTAGGTATCATAGGTGTAAAGCTGTTTTTCCTCTTGCGGAGACAAGTCAGAAAAACTAACCTCGCGGAGCTGCTGACGCGACCTGTCCCTGTGGGCGTTGATGGCTTCGTTTTTCAACGTCCGCTTGCAAAAGCCGTTAAAAGCGCAACGGATTTGCCATTGGGTACGAATAGGCTCGTTCATGGTTTCACCTCCTTTCGCAACCGCGAAAGCGGGTGATGACTTCCCCTTTCGTAAGCCCTCAACACCAAGCGTTTTGATTACGCCGGAAACAAAGGCCGGATTTCCAAAAATCTTTTCTGGAAAACGCAAAAATGCCCCCGCCTGCAAAATGCAGACGGGGGCAAGTGAAATATAAACAGTATTGTAATGATATGTGTAATCATCTATAAGGCCGGTATATCCCGTGGCGGGGGTCGAACTTTTTTTGATGAAAAGAATGTCAAGTTATGTCGATACAAAAGAAACACAGCGGCACCTCCTTGATACCGCCGTATCCTTAAATAAGGGCGACTTTAATACACCCTCCGTATTCCTATTTTTCAAAAAAGAATACGGCGGCTTTGATTGTTATTTCAAAACCGCCGCTATTCAGATCGGGCGCGTTCTTGCCGACGAGCAACGGTTTTTATCTGTTGCAATCTGTCAGCAATCGCATAGTAGAAGCAGTTATCTGAAAAGAAAAGAGCCGACAACCATGAGTAATTAACTCATTGATTATCGGCTCTGCGTCTTTGCGTCTGGCTCTTTGATAACTGACATATTAAATTGTTTGATATTGATTAATGCTTCCTGTTTACACTTCGGGCAGAATAGCGGAAAGTTTTTCAGCTCTGTATCTTTCCGGATTTTTAACCTTGTCTTGTTTCCACATATAGGACACAATATCCATTGTTCCCCTCTCACTAAACCACCTCAATTCGTAAGGTAATGGTGAATTTTACTTATTTACTGCTTCTGCCAATTTCTTTATCTCGCCCTCATTTATTACTGGTTCAGTAAATCCCTCATTAAAGCCGTCAATCTTTTTCAAAGACTGAAACAATTTCCTATATAGGAAATTCATTTTTTCGTAGTCCATTATGCCGCCAACAGAGGTTACATAGGAAGCATGATTTATTAGCTCTATTGGGTAAAGTGTTTCAAAAAATCCCACTGTATCTTTCGGGGTATAGCAGCACGCGAACAATCCTATCTTCTTGTGCAATAGCTGTTTTAGATTGCGTTTACAAAAATGCGTAATTTCTTTTTGGATTTTACCCATATACACAGAACCGCCAATAAAAACAGTGTCATATTGAGATAGATTGATTTTATCTGCTTTTACTGAAAGTATGTTTACTTCACCATGAAGATAAGTCTTTAGGATTTCAGCGCATTTTTTTGTGCAGCCGTATTTTGTGGCGTATACGATTGCAGTTTTCATTAAATCTCCTCCTTACGGTAAATCATGTCAAACTGTTCTATATGCTTTCCCAACATTTCTATTGCCTCTTTTTCCTTTTCTGCTATACCGTCATATTTATTGAGTAAAAGAAAAATCGGCGCAAAGAACTGTAATGCCATAACTTCGGGATTGGCTTGCCGCATAAAGCCTTGTTTTATCATTTCGTCAAAAAGTGTGGCCTGATAAGAAATCGCGGTATCAATGTATACTTCTCGATATATGCGGTCAATTTCTTTGTTCTTGTACTTCTCAATGGAAAGCATTTTACGAAACTGTGAGGCATAGGGGTCTTTCAAGTAAAAACAAAAAATATCACTACTAATTTTCTTCAAAACCCCGTTGCCACCTGTTGCGTATTCCCTTGCCATTTCTCGCAATTCGCCATTTGGAAGCTGAAAAGAAGTAGCCGCGTCCCTAAAACGTAATTGCATTGTGTCTACCAATGTATCAAAGATTTCCTGCTTGCTTTTATAGTGTTTGTATAAAGAGCTTTGCTTAATTCCAACTTCTGCCGCAATGTCACGCACTGTTACACCGTCATAGCCTTTATCAGCAAACAGCTTTAGTGATTCAAATAAAATAATTTCTTTCGTATTTCTTTTCGCCATGCTAATACCTCACTTACATATAATCAAAACGAGTAGGAACAGAATTATAAAGCCATATACGAGAACCCTCAATAAATGCAATTTGAACAATACTCACAACAGCAATAATGAAAAAAATATTTTGCCTGTAATCCGGTTTGAAGATTGATATTATCCCAAGCACCCATATAATAACACTTGCCACCCAAAAGACAATGGATTGAATACTGCTAACTGAAAACAGCCCCATTTCTACGCTGCCATCAGTAGCATATATGATAGAGTTAGAATACAGATCACGGACATTCGCAAAATACCACAGCGCACCATGAAGCAGGATAAAGAGTAGGATAATCATACCCCATTTATGGATTGCTGCCCGGCTTAAATATCCCCATAGGATAAAGCCGATATTTGCCCCCAACAAAAGTGTACTGATAATTGTGACGCTGTTTCCAAAGAATAGTTTTATCATAGTCATAAGCTCCTTTTCATTTAGCTACTGTTTGTTCTCTTTCTATTTTAGCTACTATTTGTTCTCCTGTCAAGTCTTTTTCAATATCCATAGGTAAATTTTTGATGAATATATGCTCTATTACTGTCAATACTATGCTGTGTGTAATCATATCCAAAGTGGAAAGATGAACGGTAAAATGTAATAGGGTGAAAAATATGAAGCAGGACAAAGTGAAGTATGATTTTAAGGCTTTCGGTCAAGCCATTAAAGAAGCAAGAAAGGCAAAGGGTATCTCACGCAACCAGTTAGCGGACAGGCTGAACATTGCGCCGCGCTATATCGCGTCCATTGAGAAAAGTGGACAGCACCCAAGCCTACAAATCTTTTATGAGCTTGTCACCTTTTTAGATGTGTCAGTAGACCAGTTCTTTTTCCCGACTGAGGAAACAGACAAATCCACGCAACGGCGGCAGCTTGACAGTCTGCTTACTGATATGAGCAGCCGGGATTTAACGATTATGACGGCAACTGCAAAAGGAATACAGGAAGCGAACAGCAAGGAAACGGGGGAATAAAGTCCTCCGTTTTTTGTCTGTGCTGCTATTGAAACGTCGCAAATTGTGGCGTTTTTCTTTTTTCGGGGAATGTTTGGCAAATCTACATTTTAGGTGTGGAAGTATGTGAAAAGAGGAATAGCAAGCATAGGAAGCGGGTACCCACTTCCGTATTTTCGCCCTCCTGCGCTGCGGCGCGTCGGTTGAAAATTGCTTGTTGGGAAGTGTCCCAAACCCTCTATGAGAACGGAAAGGAGCGGCGGCGCATGGACGGACGGAAAAGGACGGTGCAAGTCAAGTTTCGCGTGACGGAAGCGGAACGGGATTTGATTCTTGAAAAAATGAAGCTCATACCCACAAACAATATGGCGGCGTATCTGCGGAAGATTGCTATTGACGGCTATATCGTGCAAGTAGATCACAGCGACATAAAGGCAATGACAGCGGAGATACAGAAAATCGGGGTGAATATCAATCAGATAGCGCGGCGCGTGAACAGTACGGGCAGCGTGTACCAAGAGGACATAGACGAGCTAAAGGGGGCGTTAGATGAAATATGGCGGTTACAAAGATTAAACCTATTAAAAGCACTCTAAGCAAAGCCCTTGACTACATCGAAAACCCGGACAAGACGGACGGGAAAATGCTGGTGTCCTCTTTCGGCTGCTCCTATGAAACGGCAGACATAGAGTTTGGATTTACCCTGTCGCAAGCACTCCAAAAGGGCAACAACTTAGCCTTTCACCTGATACAGTCCTTTGAACCGGGGGAAACAGACGCGCAGACCGCCCATGAGATCGGGCGGCAGCTTGCCGACGCTGTTACCAAAGGCCAGCATGAATATGTTTTGACGACGCACATTGACAAAGGCCACGTCCATAATCATATCATTTTCTGCGCCGTCAATTTCGTAGACCACCACAAATACGTTTCCAACAAGCGGACGTACTACGGCATACGGAACATGAGCGACAAGCTGTGCCGGGAAAACGGCCTGTCCGTCGTCGTCCCCAGCAAGGGCAGCAAAGGAAAGAGCTACGCGGAGTACCAAGCGGAGAAAACGGGGACGAGTTGGAAAGGCAAACTGAAAATCGCCGTTGACGCGCTTATCCCCCAAGTGTCCAGCTTTGAAGAATTGTTGCAGAAGTTACAGGCGGCGGGCTATGAAATCAAGCCGGGAAAATATGTGTCGTGCCGCGCACCGGGGCAGGAGCGTTTCACCCGCCTTAAAACCCTCGGCGCAGACTACACAGAGGAAGCGATCAGGGAGCGGATAGCCGGAAAGCGCGCCCGCACCGCCAAAGTCCCCAAGCAGCAGCGCGGCGGCGTCAGCCTGCTTATCGACATTGAGAACAGTATCAAGGCGCAGCAGAGCCGGGGCTATGAACAATGGGCGAAAATCCATAATCTGAAACAGGCCGCAAAGACGATGAACTTCTTGACGGAACACAGGATAGAACAGTATGCGGATTTAGTCAGCCGGATAGAGCAAGTGACAGCCGCCAGTGAACAGGCCGCAGACAGCCTAAAGGACGTGGAACGACGGCTTGCGGATATGGCGGTGCTTATCAAGAATGTTACCACCTATCAAAAGACAAAGCCCCTGTATGACGCATACCGCAAGGCCAAGGACAAAGGGCAATTCAAAGCAGACCATGAGCGGGGCATTATCCTCCATGAAGCAGCGGCAAGGGCGTTACAGACCGCGCAGATCGGCAGGAAGCTCCCCAGCGTTGCCGCCCTCCAAGCAGAGTATGAAAAGCTGCAAGGCCAGAAAGAAGCCCTTTACGCCGACTATGGCAAGCTGAAAAAACAGGTGCAGGAATATGATGTTATCAAGCGGAACATTGACAGTATTTTACACACGGACAGGCAGGTGGAACATAAAAAGGAAACAGCGCGCGGGTGATGTGTAATAGTGGAAAAGTGTATTCTTTGTTGCTATAATAGTTTGAAAGAAAGGGGGCATATATGTTGTCGAGATTAGTCGTCATTGGTAATGGATTTGATTTAGCTCATGGCTTACACACAAAGTATTCTGATTTTATGAAATACTTATGCTCTTACGAAAAGCCACCCCAAATTATATATGACAGATTTGTTCTTCTTGATAGTGTTTCCGCACAAGACCAAGAAAGGCATCGCTTTTATGAAGCCATAGGTAAATACATTCCCGAAGAGGATTTGTGGAGTTCCTTTGAAGAAGCATTAGGTTTTTTGGATTACGAGCAGATACAAGAAGATAATTCTTGTTACTTTCTTGATTATGGAGATGATAACTGGCGCGATAGTGCCAATCATGACTTTCAATACATGATAAGTGAAGATTTGTCTTTTGCCACAAATATTTCACGCTATTTTTCAGAGTGGATTTTGCATATAAACACAAATGTACCACCTGTTGTTTCACCAGATATACTTAATAGAAATTGTTTATTTTTGAATTTTAACTATACAGATACATTAGAAAAAGTGTATGGTATTCCAACTTCTAATATTTTATATATTCATGGTAATGCTTTGCGCGGGAATAATCTAATATTAGGACACCATAACGCTGCACTTTTTCAAGAACAGGTAATCCCTGCATTTAATGCAGCCGAAGAACATGGTATTTATCTGGAAGATATAGAGGAAGATTTTAGGTTACAAGAGGCTAAAGAAATTATAAAAGACTATTTTAGAAGAACATATAAAGATACTGCTTCAATTATTAGATATTATCAGTCTTTTTTTAACTCATTAAGGACGGTTAATGAAGTGTATGTATTGGGTCATTCTCTTTCTGAAATAGATTTTGATTATTTCGCTGAAATACGAAAAAATGTTCAGTCGACTTGTAAATGGTGTGTTTCATATCACGACGATAGTGCTAATGCACAAAACCTCATTGACAGACTAAATATAAAAAACTCTCAATTATTCTATTTTTAAGCAAAAGAACAGGGCGCGGCAGCCAAGTATGGCCACCGCGCCCCGCCTTTCTTATGGGTGCAGCTCTTATGTGCCTGTTACGCAGTAGAAGCCCATTTTAGAGGGCTTGAATGTAATTCCCTTGCTTCCTAAAAAACGCGCCCGGAAAGCCGCATAAAATGGGGCTTATTTTGCCCCTACCGCGTAACATGGGCGCGTCGTTTCCTCATGCGCTCGGCAGCTTGCTTCCGGGTGATACGCTTCCGGCAATCGGGGCAGTATTTCACGCTGTTAGAGCTGGACGCAAAGGCCGCGCCGCATACGGTACAGCGGCGCAAATCCTCCCGCTGGTACAGCTCGGCTTGCAGCTCCTTATCGTCCGGCAGGACGGCAGCACGAAACCACTTGCACAGCAGCGAATAGGAAATAAGCTGCGGACAGACGCACGTTTCCCCGTCGTCTAACAACAGGCAATTTCCGTTGTCGTAGTTACAGCAGGATTTTTTCACAAGGGCGTTGACTTTCCGGCTTTGCTGCGGCGTCAGCCGTTTCAGCCCGTTCATTCGTCGTCTGCGGCAAAAACGGCAAGCCCCGCAAACTCCGCTTCGGTCAGGGCGTCGATCTTCTGCAAGGCGCGTACTGCCAGCTCTTGCATATCTCCGTCCATAAACGGCAGCGCGGCGTTGACACGCTCGAACAGCTCCCGCTTGCTGCCTGTATCGTAAATGCTCAAAAGGTTTTCTTCCTCAACGGTCAATCGAATCATGCTCATACCTCCATTTCGTGTTTCTTCGATTTCGTCGCCGCCTTTTTCGGTGCGGCTGTTTTCTTGTCTGCGGCAAGCTGCGCCCGGATAGAGGGGCGGGACTTGCGGATTTCCCTGTCCCGGTTCTCGTCCTTGCCGATCAGCGCATACGTCCCATGTCTGCCATCAATTTTGGAAAAGGAAAGGGTCTTATAGGGCAGCATGGAGAAAAGGCGGTCGGTGTCCTTTGTAGACGCAAGCTGCATGAACGCCGGGGCGATCTCCACCATGAAATGCGTCTTGTTGGGGCTGTTCAGCCTGTCCAGCCCTTTCATGCGCTCCACAATGCGCCGCGCTTCATGTTCAATCAGCCCATCGTGCAGCGCGGCGACGTGTGCCTTGAAGTCCCCCGGCGTCAGGGCGTCCCGGCTGTGTTTTTCCGCTTGCAGCACTTCGCGGAGTGCTGCGGGGTCGTTCGGCAGCGTTTCATAGTGCATATACTTTCCAAGGCGCGGGTCGGGGGAAGCGTCGAAAAACTCCTTTGCGGGCTGCTCCCTATCCCCGTAGGCATAGGTCAGGCGCACCATATCGGCGGGAACCGCCTGTTCCTTTACACGCTGGTAGTGCTGCGCATAGTCCAGCTCATAGAGATTGCCCCGGATTTTCCCGTCCTCCACGCCTGTAAGCTCAATGGCATAGGCCAGAATCCTATCGCGGGTCTGCTCCTTGTGGAAACGCCAGGTATTGTGCGGCCCTGTGTCCTTTAGGAAAACGTCGCGCTCCTTGAAGCAATACGTCCCCGACGGGCGGGAGAGCCAGAGAAGCGTTTTGTCCGCTGCGTCAGGGCTTGCCGCCGCCCTCGCAATGATCTCCTTGTCAATCTCCAAATCGCTTTGGTAAAAGCCTGTATTTTGCCGCATAAGGGCATTGAGGGACGCGAACACGTCCACATTATCAAACCTTTGCATGGGTCAGCTCCTTTCCAAGTCCTGCGACTTCGTTTTTGCCGCCGTCTTTTTCTGCGCCGCCCGTTCCTTATCGGCTTTGAGCTGCGCCCGGATAGACGGCTTTTTCTCCGGAGTCCCGCCGCCGCGCTCCTTGTCGGCCTTGATTGCGTCGGCAAGGTCAAGCAAGGAAATCTGTTCCCCAGCCTGTACCTTTGCTTCCAGCTCGTCAACGGTGGGCGTAGGCGGGGTGTTGTTGATGATACCGTCAAAGCAGTTATCGTTCTGCTCTACGGTGTCCTCAATGTGCTTTATGGGGCTTTCCGGCTGCGTAGCGGAAACGGCAAACGCCCGTGTGCCATTCCCCATGATGAAATACTTTCCGTCCTCCGATTGGTGGTGAAAGCCATATCCGGCGGCTTCCATCTGTTCGCGGGTCATATCGGTAACGTGGAAGCTGCCCCGGGGCGTCCTGATCTGCTCCCCGGTCATACGGGCGTCGGGGGTAAGCTCCTGCTGCTCCTGCAAAAACTCCGGCACTTGCTGATAGCCGAACCTGTCTACATAGTGGGCGGTGTCCTGTCCGGCCTGATGAAGCACTACCACGTCGGAAACGGAAAGGCTGTGTCCCTTGAAGTCTGCGGGGTGGTCGATGTTGAAGCGGGTGAAAATATCGTCCAGCGACATATCCGGCGCAAGGGGCGCGGTATAGATCAGGTCATAATTCGCCGGGTCAACGGCAAGCCCCGCCGCCTGCAGGCGGTCGTAAGGCTCAAAACGGAAGTCCCGCGTTTCGTCCCCGCGCTTTAGCTGGTAGATGGAAAAGGTGTCCTGCGTTTGCGGCTGGGTCTGCTCCGGCGCGGGGGCTTCGGCGGCGGGCTGCTCTTGCGGGGTCTGTATCGCCTGTTGCTTCTGCGCCCGGATATGCGCCCGCTGTAACTCGGTAGGCTTTTCGCCAGTAATGGGCGCAATGGCTTTCACATAATCCGCTGCGTAGTATGCGTTTGTGGTAAGCTGCCGTTGCCATGCCCCCTCTTTGGGCGACCAGCGGAAGCCGTTATGTTTCAGCTCTTCCCTTGTTGCTTCGTCGGGTTTGCCGTCAAAGAAGATTTGCAGCCGGTTAGCGTCAGTATTTGCTTCCACCTTGCCGCCGTCAAACTCCCAGCCTACAAAGCCGACTGCCTTTTGCTGTGTGAGGGAAGCAATGCGGGTTTTCAAACGGCGTATTTCCGCGCTGTTGTTGGATAAAGCCCACGAGGGGTAGGGTACGCGGTCATAGGA